>Ga0222683_1000009_pt1 | contig 138065 bp, 126 predicted proteins | sample AntAcemetage1073_FD_179841 | JGI IMG/M metagenome (GOLD analysis project Ga0222683, IMG submission 179841) | Saline water microbial communities from Ace Lake, Antarctica - #1073 | ecosystem: Environmental > Aquatic > Non-marine Saline and Alkaline > Saline | place: Antarctica: Ace Lake... | reverse complement strand
TGAAGTTGATCGAGAAGACGCGCAACGGGAGCAAGGTACGCAAGAAGTACGACAAGGCGAAGACGCCCTGCCACCGCGTGCTGGATTCCGACACGGTGCCCGAAGAGGCGAAAGAGGAGCTGAAGCAGATCTACGCGACGCTCAATCCGGTGAAGCTGGGCCGAGAAATCGGCCGACTGCAGGATCAGATCGATGCACTCGCACGTACCAAGATCGACGCGCAGGAAGAGGCCAACTTGGAGTACATTCCTACGTGAGGCAACGAATGGTCCTTCGAGTACATTCTTACGCGAGGCAACACGGAAAGACTGACAAGGAAGTGGTAGGTTCAAATGCGATGGGATTGCCGGAGGCGCTGAAACTACCCGCCGCCGACAGGCGGGAAGAGGCCGAGGCGACCGTCGGCCGGGAGGCGCGTCGATCGATCGTGGATCATCCGCCCGTCGAGGACAACGAGGTGGACTTCTGCGTGGGGGAGCCCGAGCTGATCGATCAGGTCAGCGACCGAGGACCCGTCCGGCACGTCGACGTCGAATGGGGTCGTCGCCGACACGCTGTCGACTGCGGAGGCAAGGGTGGCGAACAGCCGGACCTCAACCCTCACTTTTCCCCCCGCTTGTGGCGTTCGGATCACCCGCGCTCGGCGTCGGGGCCCCCGAGCCGGAGCTCGGGGCAAAGTACCACTTGTAGAGGAGCTGCATGTCGTCGGGGAAGAGGCCGAGGCGAACGCCGTCGGGCACCGGTGTATCGAGCGTGGCGTAGCGGCCGTTGAGGAAGAGATTGCTGCCGAGCTCCTCAGCCGGGATACCGATTCGTTCAACGACGACGCTAACGGTGTCGCGATCTTGGTGGGGCAGTTCCACAACGGAATTCGACGTGGCAGCAGCTTCAGCCGCGAATCGTCGCAACCGGCCGTAGAGATGAACTTCAATCATATTGGACTCATGACGGGTCACCAGGTGCAGGAGAAGGGGCGTCGAAGCGCCCGTTCTCCTGCAAGTCAGGTGAGGCTTCAGCTCCCCTGGCCAAAGACCTTGTCGATCTCGCTGTCGGGGATGTCCCACACCGCGTTGTGCGGCGGGAGCTTCTCGGTTGTCATGAACTCGGGGAGCCGGTCGTCGTGCTTCGTGAAGCCGGCCTGGTGATTGAAGTCGAGTTCGAGATCGAGGATCTCCTTGCCGATTCGCGCGACGTCGTCGCCCGTCCACGCCGTCCCAAGCACGCCGTTGCACTCCTCGACCATCCCCTCGAATCCGGTGGCGATGTCGAGGATGGCGAACGCGATGAACAGGCAGTGGCCGGTGGTGTCGATGAACGCCGTGGCGTACTGGAAGTTGCGCGCCAGCTCGGCCTTGTCGGGGTTCAGCGGATCGAGCTTCCCCGAGACGCCGAGAATCTCCGGGCAGATGGTGTAGCCGGACGTGTGGTCGGCGCCCATCGTCGAGACGGCGTAGGTCATCCCGATGCCCTTGATTGCGCGGGGGTCGTAGGCCGGCATGTTCTGACCCTTCACGTGAGGAACGCGACTGACACCGAATGCCTGGCCGGTCGCCCGTGCGCCGGCCCCAAGGATCCGGCCGAGCGGCGTGGCCTCGCCGATCTCGTGCACCAGTTCGATGGCGCGAACTCCGTCTCCGAACTGTGTCAGCCCACCTTCCATCGCCACGGCGATCGCGCCGCCGATCTCGATCGTGTCGAGGCCGTACTCGTTGCAGAGCAGATTGAGCTCGCCGATCTGATCGAGGTCATCGATTCCGCAGTTGGCGCCAAGAGCCCAGTCGGACTCATACTCGATGCACGACGTGTGTTCGCTGCCGTCCGGGTGATGCCACGTGTTCGAGCAGCGGATGATGCAGCCGGGCGAGCAAGCGTGGTTGTACAGCTCGGAGCCGGTTCGCTCCTTGTTCCCCTCGAAGATCGCCTCGCCGGCGATCTTGGCCGCACCCTCGAACCGTCCGTCGCGGAAGTTGTTCGTCGGCAGCGCGCCGGCCTCGTTGATGATGTTGACGAGGACCGCGGTGCCGTAGCTGTTCAGGGCGCCTTTCGGTTTCGTGATCGCGTGCTCGGTCAGCGCCGCTGCCATCTTCTTCCGGCCGGCGTCGAACACGTCCTTGTCAGCGATCGGGACGTCCTCAGCGCCGGAATCGTCGACGACCAAGCACTTGAGGCCCTTGCTGCCCATCACGGCACCCAAGCCGCCGCGACCCGCATAGCGCGTGGGGCGTCCGGCCATGTCGTTGAAGCAGATGCCGGCGGACGCCATCTTGTTCTCGCCGGCGACGCCGATCGCGCAGATATCCACGGTCTCCTTGCCGTCGAAGCGGTCGAAGAGGCCCGGATACACTTGGGACAGCTTTGCGCCGGTCAACGCATCGGCCGATTCGAACGACGCGCCGTCCTTGCCGACCTTCACCAGCCAGAACCCGTCGGCCGCCTGCCCTTCGACGACGACGGCCCGAATGCCGAGTCGGGCGAGGCGGCGTCCGAATCCAGTCCCGGAGTTCGACTCCTTGATCCCGCCGGTCAGCGGCGACTTCCCGCCGACCGAGATGCGGGACGAGGTCGGGGCGGTCGTTCCGGTCACGATGCCGGGCGAGAAGACGAGCTTGTTGTTCGGACCGAGCGGATGGCAGGTGGCCGGAACCTCGTCGTGGACGATGCTCGAGGTGAGCCATCGTCCCGCCCGATGCTTGTACTTGTCCGGCACCGGCTCGAACGCCGACGTCCGGTCGGTCACGTTGATTCGAAGGATGCGTTCCATGTGCTGCCTCCTTGCGATTGCAGTTCGGTCTCAGTGTGACCCATGGTGCCACGAAACGCCCCGTCGGGTCAACGGCGATGGTGAGCGGCGAGCCTGTCCGACAATCATTCCCGCGTGGCCCGCTGACGCACGGCGTCGGCCACGATTCCCAGCCCCTCGACGACGCCGGTGTGCGACCAGATGATCGCGCCATCGCGGTCGATGAAGAAGACGGTCGGCACAGTCGGCACGTCGAAGACGTATGCGAGTTGCCAGCGCGGATCTAGAACGATCGACAGGCGCGCCGCGTCGCTCTCGAACGGCGTCGGCTCGACGAGTTCCTCTGTGATCACGATGCATGTGTCGAGCATCTCCGCGATCTCGAATACGCTCGGAAGCATGCTGTGACAGAAGCCGCATTCGGCTCCGGCGAACATCAGGAGAAGCGGTTCCTGTAGCTTCATGAAACCGACGTGCGGAATGACGTCATTGTCTTCCGCTGTCTCCTCTGACGCCGGGCCTTCCGGGTCGCCGAACGGATCATCCAGTGCATCGGTCAGATCCTGTTCGGTGAAGCCACGCTCGAGACGTCCGACCAGTTCACCACCTTGGAGCAGACAGATCGTCGGCACACGGCCGACCGCGAAAACCGACGCCAGCAGGAAGCGATCATCGACGATCACCAGCCAATCGATCTCTGCGTCTTCGACCATCTCGAGAACTGTTTCGCTTGCATCCGGCACGACCAGCGCAGCGTTGATTCCTGATCTGTCGGACAACGCGATCTGCACTGAGCGGAGCGCCGCGTCGCACGCCTCGCAATCGGGGATCGTGAAGAAGAGGAGCGCTCTGCCTTGCAGGTCGCGGTCGGTGATCGTCTCGCCTTCGAGCGTTGTGAGCTCGAATGGTGGAAGCGTGACTGCCGTCTCCGCTGCCGCAGATGCTGAAACCATCAGAACCAGAAGCGTCGCCGCAAGCACTACGTGTCGCATGTTCCTCCCCGCCTTCCGTGAGGATCTCCAAGCCGACAGGCTATGCGAGAGGCGCTCTCATCGCAACGGCCAGCCGTGCCGGTGCGGCACCCGTCGAAACACGAACTCTGCGGTGGAATAACGCTACTCACTGCTAGTTTGTAATTTGAGGAGCAGGTGCATTTCAGCTCATTTGACAGGTCTGCAACAGGTGTTGTAGACTCCGCTTCGGAAAGGGGTGCTGAGGGATTCCGGTCTTTCAGCGCCCCGTCGTCCGATACCGGGGAGGCGCATGAACGCCCGGGGGCGTTGGCTGGCTGCCGTCGTTGTGTTGTCGTTGAGCGTCGCACTTGTTTCGTTCGCGGAACCGTCGCTCTCCGGCGAGTGGGCGTTGTCGGTGACGATCGATCCGGTTGTTCCAATGGCCCTCGATGCCAAGACGGATCTCGATGTGACCTACGCGGTCGGCGAGTGGGAGTTCACCTCGTCCTCATCCATCGACAAGACGGGATGGAGCGCCCAGGACTTCGAGGCAAACGGTCCGTTCGGTGACTTTGAGCTCACGTCGTCGCTTCAGTTCGATCCGGCCGCAGCGTCGTTCAAGAAGTGGAAGAGTTCGACCAGCTGGGATGAGGATGTGGTTTCGTTCTCGGCGTCGTTCGAGGTGACACCCAACTACATCGCGTTCGATCTCTCCGCCGGCGCCGAGGTGGAAGACTTCTCGCTCGATGTCGATCTCGGCTTCCGCTCGAAAGGCGGCTGCGGCCTCCTGTTTGACGGCCTCGACGTCTCGGTAAGCTTCCCGTTCTGCTGTGCCGAGGTGTCGGGAGACATTGGCTTCACCTGCAACGGCTTCGAAGAGGCGGCGTTCTCCGTCTCCGACATCGCGATTCCGAACCTAGCGTGGATCACAGTCGATGCCGACCTGACGTTCGAGATGGACGAGAAGACCGTCGAGCTGTCTCCGTCGTTTGCGTTTGGTGGGTTCGCCTGTATCGATCTGTACATCGATGTCGAGACAAGCGGCAACGTCACGATCAACGACATCCTGATCTACGGGATCGGCCTCAAGTGCGACATCACCCCGATCTCGTTCGAGGCCCTTTCCTACATCGACGGAACGCATCTCCTCAAGAGCAAGTACTGGGAGATGTACAAGATTGGCTTCAACGAGGAAGGTTGCTGCGGCCCGGTCTCCGGTGATGTCGCCGTCTACTTCCTTGCAGGCGGACTCCGGCTGTTCGACGTTGCACTGTTCGAAGGCGCGTTCTCGATGGCGTTTGGCGAGCACTTCACCTTCGACATGGAAATGATCTGGGACATCGAAGCGAGCGTGTTCGAAGAACTCACCCTCGGCTTCGCGGTGTCATGGTGAAAGCGCGAGCGTTTCATGTGTCGCGTCCTCTCGCGAGCTGTCTCGCTCGCTCAGCGTGGGACGTTCTTTGAAGGAGGAGGTTGATCATGTGTGGTCGTGTGCGTGGTTCTCTGGCCGTCGTCATCGTTCTTCTCGTCCTGGGTGTCGCTCTCGCGTCTGCGGCAAGCGAGGTGAAAGAGCTGCACGAGAACATCAAGTTCGAGACCACGGCGTGCATGTGGGATCGAAACGCAAACCCTAGTTCGGAGAGGCAGTTCATGTTCAGCTTGCTGCCGAAGCTCGACCTCTCCGACTTCATTAGTAATGCCAACGTCATGTCCTACAAAGCACCTTACGCAAGCTGGATGGTAGATATTCTCAGGTTCAACGGGTACCCATCAGTAGTCAAGCTCGGAGCTAACTGGTCTTCGACCATCGATGGCTTCATCGAGTTGGGTGGGAGGGCCGACGCGGGCGGCGATGTGCACGTCGTCTATCCGGTCGACGTGACCCTGACCTACCCAGGGGCGGAGACATTCTCCCGCGGCGAGGTGGTCCGACTCGGTGCGGCGGCGTTTCCACGTGACGGAGCCGTCATGGAGACGGGTGCTCTAGTGTCCGACCTGGGTCTCACGGGCAGCGCCGAGTTTGGCTACGATCTCTCAGGAACCGTGAGTCTCGGGACCAACGAACTCCCATTGATCGGCAAGCATAGCCCAGTGAAGCCGTTCCCCAATCTCGAGCTCTTCCCGAACAAGCTGGTTTGGAACTATAACCCGATAGAGGAACGCTGGGAACAGCTCTCTCGCACCCTTGCCAACTTCGCGCCTCTAGGCGTATACGGCTATATCGGCTATCCCACCGTCCGATGGAGAACGGACGGAACGGACTTCGACGGCTCTCTGCGCGTCGACACCTCCAAAACATTCGCGTACGTAGAAATCGATGCGCTCTCCTTCATCGATACCAAGATCCCGCTCAGCTTCACCACCGATGAGGTTGCCGGGTGCAAGCTGGACTACTCCATCATTGGGGCGACGATCACGATGGCGGTGGAGGCGGAACAGCGGGTCACCTTCCAACCGCGCCTCTCGGTGCGCTACGAGTTCAGCGATTCACTCCTGGTCAACGGCGAGCTCAGCGATCACGTGACGGTCTACGCGGGGCCTCTAGCGGAGACAGGCTCCGTACCTCCCGAGGTCATCGTTCCCTCCAACGTCGGGGGGCCCGTGACGGTCACTCCGGTGATCATCCTTGGGAACGAGTTCAGCAACAGCTATGGCGTCCAGTCGACGCACGAACTGAGTGCCGAGGCGCTCAAGTACAACCTCAAGATCCCGGGTTTGGATCCCATCAAGCGCTGGACGTATCTGAATAAGTGTTGGGAGGAGTATAAGAGGGTGTGGAAGTGGAGCAAGTGTTGGGACTGGTGCTGGTGCTGCGGTGCGTGGCTCTGCAGTGACTGTGTCTGGTGCTGGGATTGGGAGGGCTGCTTAAAGAGTGTTTTGAAGAGGTTCATAAGCTGTTCCGGAGCACGGTTCGCTCCGTGGAACATTAGAGATCGGAAGATCGAGCTGGGCCCAGTGATCACGGGAGGATACGCCCCGACGCCGGCCCCCGAGGACCGGCTGACCGAGGCATTCGAACTGCGCGGGTTTGAGGAGAAGCGGCTCAATTCGTTCCTCCTGGCGCCGGGACCGTGGTCCGGAGCGCTGACGATGCTGTGCAGCCACGTCGTGAATGAGCCGGTGAGCAAGTTGCCGATCGAGTACTCGATCTTCGGTCCCCCGACGAACTGTGAGCGCCTCGAGTTGGCGTGGACCGATTCTTCCGACTGGACGCCGACGGGAATCGCGACGGTTGGCGGGGACTACTTCAAAGAGGCGCTCAGTCCGGCCGACGGCTCGTGGTGGCTTCACGTGGCGCCAATCGACGCTGAAGGGAACGTCGGCACGCTGTTTCACTACGGCCCGATCATCATCGATCGAACCCCGCCGAACGTCGCCGTGGAGAGCGCTGCGGAGTGGCTCGAGGAGCCTGTCGAGTTCCGCGTGGCCTCCGACGAGCCGCTGAGGGGACTCACCGAGGAGTCGCTCTCTCTAACCGGCGGAACGATCGTCAGTTTCGAGCCGGCGCCGGACGCGACCCGCTTCCTCGTCCGCGTACGCCCGTATGGCACGGGCGAGATCACGCTGGCCCTATCGGCCGTCGACTGGGCAGGCAACCGGACCGATGACATCCAGCGAACCGTCTCGTTCATCGACGTCCTACCGCCGAAGCTTCCCCTCCTGTGGTCCCCTTCCCATACCGTCGACGTCTGGTCTCGCACTCCTGACGTGGCGATCGAGTTCACTTCCACTGACGATGTCTCTGGGGTGGCGGGCTACGAGATCGTTTGGACTCAGGCCTCTGAGTGGGTGCCATCTCACACGATCACACACGCCGTCGAGTTCTGGCCGAGAGGAGTCTTCTTGGCCTCGGAGGACGAAGCGTGGTACCTGTATCTTGCCGTCGTCGACGGCGCCGGAAACTGGAGCGAGGCCAGCAGCATCGGCCCGTTCCTGATCGACACCACGCCTCCCGAGGCCAATGTGACGAGCCCTCACGATGAGTGGACGGAATCTCCCATCGAGTTCAATATCACGTACAGCGAGACCGCGCGCGATCTCGACAGAAGGTATGTCCAGATTGACGCCGGCAGCGTCGCTGAGGTACAACGTACGTCCCCTCGATCGTTCCGAGTTCTCGTCAATCCGTTCGAGTCTGGGGATGTGACTCTCTACGACTCTGGCGGTGTGTTCGATCGAGCCGGTAACCCTAGCCCCTCGGCCTTCGCTACCGTCAGGTTCACCGATATCATGCCGCCGGCGCCGCCTGTTCTTTCCTCCCCGACACACGAAATCGGTGTCGTCTCGAACAACCCCGATGTTGTCATCGAGGCGCACGGGGCGACGGACGACCTGTCCGGGATCGCCGGCTACGAGGTCGTGTGGGACAAGGCAGAATCCTGGTATCCGGCGTACACCGCGTCGGCGGGGCCGCTGTGGGCCGGTGGGACGTACTTCACGCCTCTCGGCGAGGACGCGTCGTGGTTCCTCCACGTCATGTCCGTCGACGAGTCGGGAAACTGGAGCGCTCCCGTGGCTTGCGGCCCGTTCCTCCTCGACACGGAGCCTCCGGTGGTTGATATCACCGCCGATCCGCTCGAGCGGATGACCGTCGACGAGCCAGTGCGATTCCGCATCTCGTTCTCCGAAGCGGTGACGGGTTTCAGCGTTGAGGATCTTGAGTTCGACAACGCGACCGTGAGTGACTGGGAGGAGGAAAGCGAGACGGAGTATGCGTTTGTTGCCCATCCCGACTCTTCCGTATCGGTCGTCCTTCGCGTTCCGGAAGGAGTCGTCGAGGATGAGGCAGGAAACCCGAACGATGCCTCGGACTGGATCGAGGTTCCGTGTTTCGCGGCGCCGAGGATCTCCGAGGTCTACTTATCCACGTCGAACCCGTCTGGGCAGTACGCCAAGCCGGGCGACCGGGTGACGTTGGATTTCCGAATCGAGCGCTCCGGCGATCTAGACCACATGGAAGTGATCATCGGGGGCTGTACGGCAGATCTTGCGGCATCAAGCGAACAGGAATACGTGGGGGCTCTCGGCGTGACCGCGACCTGTGGGTCGATGCCGGAAACAACGCCGGATGGGACTCTTGCATTCCACATCGAAGTCGTCAATCGCACAGGCCTACTGGCTGTTGCCGAGCGGACGACGGATGGACAAGGCCTCCTCTTCGACAAGACGCCGCCACATCCAGATGTTGTGGGCACTCCTCCATCGCACTCAAACGACGAGATCACGTTCCGCATCAGTTTTGACGAGCCGGTCTCGGAATTGGATCGCGCTTCTCTCCGCGTGGAGGGCGGATCGGTTCTGAATGTGACGAGGGCGGACGAGCGCGGATTTCAAGCTCGCGTCGTTCCAGAGGAAGGCGCGGACGTTTCGCTGCGCTTGGACTCCGGAGCGGTCACGGATCTCGCGGGAAACCTCAGTGCGCCTTCGGACGCACTGACGGTCCCGTACATCACGGAACTGAGCGACGTCTCGATCTCCACGTCCAATCCTACGAGGGAGTACTGCACGATCGGCGACACGGTGACCGTTGCGTTCACGGCAGGCGCGGCTCTCAAGGGGATGCCGGAGGTCGAGATCGGCGGGTGTCCAAGCGCGACCGTGACCTACCACGGATCGAACGAATACGTCGCAACCTGTGAGATGGGCGCTTCGACACGCGAAGGGGAGATCGACTTCCTGATTGCGTTCGAGGATGCCCGCGGGAACAAAGGGAGCGCAGACAGAACCACCGACGGCTCGTACATTGTCTTCGACAGTGAGCCGCCGGGCTTCAGCAATTGCCCCAACGACATCGAGACACCGGCTTCTACCGTCTACTGGGACGAACCGATAGCTTGGGACAACGGATCGGGTGTCGCGTCGCTAGCGCAGACTCACCACTCCGGCGACATCTTCGCGGTCGGAACAACGACCGTCATCTATACGGCGAGCGACCGCGCTGGCCAGACTGCAACCTGTGAGTTCGACATCGTCGTTTCGAGTGCTCCGCCGACGTTGGTGGTCGAGCTGGCATCCTGGGAGACTGACCCGACAAGCGACTGGGAGATCGATTTCATCGCCGAGTCGTCGGAGGACGTCTGGGGGAGCAGCCCTCCGCCGAATAGCTGCTGTGGGGGGGACCTGAACGAATTCGACGTTGATGTGTCCGGGAGCGCCGGAGCAACGGACGGCTGCGTCTGGGTCACTTGCCAGATGACGGAATTCCAGATACATGTCTGCGGTATGACTCAAACCGGATCGGTGATCGTGACAATCCCCGCGGGAGCAGTCGTAGACGCGGATGGGAATCCAAACAAGAAATCGAACACGGTGGAAATCTGGTACGTGCACACGCCGTAAAGCGAGTGCGAATCGTCAGGGCGGGTCCTCGCGGCAGGGCCCGCCCTTCGTTTATGCCGCGTCGAGGGAAATCATCTTGTAGGTCACTGCCTGTCTCACGTGCTAGAATGCACGTGTTATCCCGAAAGGACCGCCGTTGACGGAACAAACCCGAAGGCTCTCTGCGTTGATGATCACCGACATGGTCGGGTACACGCGCCTGTCCCAGCGAGACGAGGCGCTCGCCCTGCGCCTGCTCTCAGAGCACGACGACGTGATCCGCGATAGCGTCACGGCGCACGGCGGACGCGAGGTCAAGCACACGGGCGACGGGTTTTTCGTTGAGTTCCCGAGCGCGTTGCAGGCGGTCTCCTGCTCGATCGACATCCAGCGGCGCCTCTACGACCGCAACGCCAAGGCGGAGGAGCTGAATCGCTTCGACATCCGGATCGGTCTCCACGTCGGCGACGTCGTTCACCGCGAAAACGACGTGTTCGGCGATGGGGTCAACATCACATCACGCATCGAGCCGCTGGCTCTTCCCGGCGGGGTCTGCCTGTCACAGTCGGTTCAGGCCCAGGTCTGGAACAAGATCGATCGTCCGTTGAAGAGTCTCGGCGCGAAAGAGCTGAAGAACGTCGATCTGCCGAGGAGGTCTTCCGCGTCGTTCTCCCGTGGGAGGAGAAAGAGAAACAGAAGGCGAGAGAGAAGGCGAAGAAGCTCGATCGGACGCGTCTTGCGGTCCTCCCGCTGGTCAACATCAGCCAGGATCCGGCCGACGTCTACTTCGCCGACGGGATGACCGAGGAACTGATCTACACCCTCTCACGGATCAAGGGGCTGCGCGTCATCGCGCAGACGTCGGTGATGGCCTACCGAGGGACGGCGAAGACGATCCGCGAGATTGGGCGGGAATTGAAGGTCGGATCGATCCTGGAGGGAAGCGTCCGCAAGACCGGCGACCGTGTGCGGATCACGACACAGTTGATCGACGTGCAGTCGGAGGAGCATCTGTGGGCCGAGCGCTACGATCGTGAGTTGGCGGATGTCTTCGAGATTCAGTCAGAGATTTCGATGGAAGTGGCCAAGGGGCTGAAGACGCTCCTCAAGGCGGCGGTGGCGACTGGGGTCGTTCAAACCGGAACTCTCGAGAAGCCGACCGATCGTCTCGATGCCTATACCGAGTACCTCAAGGGGCGCCACTTCTGGACACGGAGGACGCGGACGGCGCTGTTCCAGGCGCTCGAGCACTTCGAACGGGCGATCGCCGCTGATCCGGACTTCGCCAAGGCCTATTCAGGGATCGCCGACTGCTACACGGTGCTGGCGAATCACGGGCACGAAACGACCGAGGTCGCCCTTCCCAAGGCGAAGGAGGCCGCGAAGAAGGCTCTCGAACTCGATCCCGGCCTGGCCGAGGCGCACGCATCGCTCGGGATTGCCTACCTCCAGTTCAAGTACGACGCGGAGAAGGCGGAGAAGGAGTTCGAAGAAGCGATCCGACTCAATCCGAGCTACGCGACCGCCCGTCAGTGGCTTTCCGGTGCGTTGCACGCGCAGATGCGGTTTGACGAGGCGCTCGACCACGCGTTGAAGGCGATCGAACTTGATCCGATGGCCCACATCATGTACGTCAACGCCGCCCACATTCTGGAGGGCCTAGGGCGATACGAGGAGGCGAAAGAGCACTACCAGCGTGCCGTTGAGTTGGAGCCCGATTACGAAGGCAGCTACGTTGATCTCGCCCGAGTCGACATGAGGCTGTGGAACTGGTGCGGCGCCGAGGGGACGCTCGCCGGGGCGCTCGAACGGAATCCAAACAACACACAGGCTCTCATCTGTAAGGCCGATCTCCTCCTCGTGTTCGAGAAAAGAGAGGAAGCACTGTCGGCGGCACGGAAGGCACTTGCGATCGCGCCCGATTCGGAATTCGTCAAGGATCACGCGGCTCAGGTCTTTCGTGCCGCCGGGAACGTCAACGAAGCCATCGAGTTGTACGAGCAGCTTCGGCGCGAGAAGCCCGCCAAGCCGTGGACCGCGCTGATGCTGGCCTATGCCTACATCGATGTGGGAAGGATCGATGATGCGCGCCAAGTCGTCCGTGGGAGTGAGAAGCCTGGACAGAAGAGCCTACCCGAATTGAGCTTCTGGTCGAGCGCCCTATGCGGGCTGACTGCCGCTTCGGCCGGCGCTGAAGCAGAGGCGAGGCGGCACCTCGATGAGCTTGCGGGGTATGGACAGATCCTCGAGCGCCACACGGCGCGGGCGATGATCCATTTCGTGCTCGGCGAGGACGATCGCGCTTTCGAACTCCTCGAGGAAGCGATGACCGTGCACGATCCGATGCTCCTCGAGCTTCCGGTCGACCCGATCCTTGCGCCGTATCGGTCCGATCCTCGCTTTCAGCGAATCCTTGAAGTGATGGGCCTCGCCAAGGTCGCAAAGCCTGCTTAGGACGGCATCGCGACCGATCTCGTTTCGTTCCTGCTTATCTCACTTCTGCGCTGGCGTCTTCACGTCAGCCGGCGTGGGTCCGGAGGAGCCGGATCGGTACAATCCGCCTCAAGGACACAAAACGGAGGGATACATGAGCGGGAAGATCACGGACATTGTGGCACGGGAGATTCTGGACTCGAGGGGCAACCCGACGGTCGAGGCGGACCTCGCGACCGAAGATGGGATGTTCCGGGCGGCCGTACCGTCCGGCGCGTCGACGGGGACGTTCGAAGCGGTCGAGCGACGCGACGGCGGCAGCCGGTACGGCGGCAAGGGAGTCCTTCAGGCGGTTGACGCGGTGAATGCGGTCATCGCCCCGGCGCTCTTCCGGGCCGATGTGACAGATCAGGGGGCGATCGACGCGGTCCTCTGTGAACTCGACGGGACGGCGAACAAGGGGAACCTTGGAGCCAACGCGATCCTCGCCGTGTCGATGGCGGCGGCCAAGGCGGGGGCCGCAGCAGCCGGACTTCCGCTGTACGCGTATCTGGCCGGTCTCGCCGGCGGTGATGGCGTGACGCTCCCGATTCCGCAGATGAACGTCATCAACGGCGGGAAGCACGCGGGACTTGACGACGATCCGCAGGAGTTCATGCTCCTCCCGGTCGGCGCGAGCTCGTTCCGCGAAGCTGTCCAGATGGCAAGCGAGATCTACCACGCGCTTCGGGTCGTCATCAAGGCGGAGTGCGGCGTCGCGGGAACGCACCTCGGGGACGAGGGCGGTTTCGTCCCGCCAATCGCGTCGATGGAGCGTCGACTCGAGCTGATCGTCGAGGCGATCGGGAAGGCCGGCTACGTCGGCAAGGTCTTCCTCGGTCTCGATTGCGCCGCGTCGGAGTTTCTGCACGGTGATGTCTATCGAATCGGGAAGCAAAGCTTCGACAGTTCGGAGATCGTCGGCTTCTACGAGGAACTCGTCGGCAAGTTCCCGATCATCTCGATTGAGGACGGCATGGGCGAGGATGATTGGGGCGGGTGGGCCCGCCTGACCGAGCGGTTGGGCGACCGGATCCAGCTCATCGGCGACGATCTCCTGGTGACGAATCCGGAGCGCGTCCAACGCGGCATCGCCGAGCACTCCGTCAACTCGCTGCTGTTGAAGGTGAACCAGATTGGCACGGTCACCGAGGCGATCACGGCAGCACGAATGGCGACCGACGCCGGATGGAGCGTCGTCGTCTCCCATCGCAGCGGCGAGACCGAGGACGTGTTTATCGCCGATCTCGTCGTCGGCCTCGACACCGGGCAGTCCAAGTTCGGTGCACCGGCACGGTCGGAGCGAACAGCGAAGTACAACCAGCTCATGCGGATCGAGGAGGAACTCGGCGACCGTGCACAGTACGGGGAGTTCCCGTACGCGCTGCGGGGATAGAGCGATCAGAGGGCGCGAACAGGGCGCAATGAGTCAGTATCACCTCGACCTGTCGAAGCTGTCGCTTGCCTGGCTGCGGGAAAAGATCGAATCTCACCAGATCGTACCGGCACGCAAGATGCTCCAGGAGAAGCTCGACGAGCGGTTCGCCTTGCTGCAACAGGCCGGGATCGAGACGGTGGGCGATCTGATCTCTGCACTCAAGACGCGAGAGCACATCGCCGCATTCGAGGATCGCGCGGGGCTTCCGCAGGACTATCTCGTCTGGCTCGGGCGAGAGGCGAGGAGCTACCGGCCCAACCCGTTCGGATTGCGTGACATCCCAGGTCCCAGGAGTCGACAGCGATCTGCTCGGTCGCCTAGAGGTCGCCGGGATCAAGACGACCAAGGCGCTGTTCAATCGGGCGGCCACAAGAAGCGAGCGCAGGCGCCTGGCGGAGGTCGCCGAGGACGCTCTCAACAAGCTTGTGAGGCTCGCAGATTTGGCACGGATCCGCGGCATGGGGCGAATGTTCGTGCGCCTGTTCTCCGGGAGCGGCGCAGACTGTGTTGCGGCGCTCGCGGCGTGCGATCCGGGCGAGCTGCACGTACGGCTGCATGCCGTGAACTGCCAGCGGGCGCTGTCGAGCGTCGTTCCTTCGCTGAAGGACGTCACCGAGTACGTTGAGATGGCAAAGGAGCTGCCGCGGGCCCTCGAGTCGTAGAGCCCTCTAGGTGGCTCGGGCGACGGCGATCCCCACCGCGCCGAAGTGCGAGCGAGCGCGGCGCTTCGCCTTGAGTCCATAGCGTTCGAGTAGTCCGTCCAGCCCACCGGCCGAAAGGAATTCCTTGAAGCCGGATCGGTGCTCCGGGCCGGCGAGTTCTTCGATCAACCGGATCACCTGCCAAGGGAGATGCAGGATCGCATGCGGTGGCGCATCGTAGTCAGCCACGATCAAGTGGCCCTCCGGCCGCAGAACCCGTAGCGCCTCGGAGATCATCGTGTTTCGCTCCTCCTCCGTGTGTTCGTGGAGCGCGAGGATGAGAAGGCTGGCATCGAACGAGGCGTTCTCGAACGGCAGCTCGTAGGCCGAGCCGTGGACGTGACGTACGTTACGCCCGCCGATTCGGCTGGCGATGCGGATCATGTCTTCGGAGAGATCGATGCCGGTCGATTGGATGCCGGCTCGGCCGAGAGCACGGCACTGAGCGCCGGTCGCGGAGGCAATGTCGAGGATCGTGCGGATCCCGAGTTCGCGACAGATCCGGACGATCTTCGGACGAAGCGGCAAGAGGAGTGGATCAATCAGGGTGCGATACACGCGGACAGCAAGCGAGCCATAGCGGGTCTTCCACGTCATGCGAGGAGGATAGGGCGACGGACGCCGATCTGCAATCGACTGTTCTACGCGTCGAGGTTGGGCTTCTTGCGGGATTCCTTCTTGGCGCTCCGCTCCCGCTTCTCTCGTCGAGCCTGAGCGCGAGCGCCGCGAGGGACGCGCGTGCGGATGCGAGGACGAACGGGCTTCGCTGCTTCCTCTAGCCTCCTGCGCAATTCCTGTAAGGCGATTCGCTTGTTGCGAAGCTGGCTGCGCTCTCGCTGGCAGGTCACGACGATCCCCGTCGGAAGATGTCGAATCCTCACGGCCGTGTCGCGCGTGTTAACGTTCTGTCCGCCCGGACCGCTCGAACGAAACGTCTCCACGACGCAATCGGCGAGAAGGTCTTCGTCGGACATCGGAATCACCATGGCCGCAGCCTCCGAGACAGGATACCTGCTCGGCGCACTCTGTTTGAAACGTGGGGTCGAAGCGCTCTCTTCCTCTCTTGAGCATTCCTTCCCGCGGAGTGAAGGCGGTCTGTGGATGCTGACGGATGAGAGAGGTACTCTGTGAGAGGAGTCATCCTCCAAGAGGGGAAGCGATCTCGCTACGATCGACCATCATCTCGTCAGCCGCGCCCAAGCAGGCATCGAATCGGGCATTGCATTCGTTCGCCGTCAGCCCAGGCAATGGATCATCACCGCGGTCCGGTCTTCTCTGGCGATGTTTCTCTACAACATCGTTGCTCCCTACTTGTCTGTCTACACGATGGATCTCGGGGCGTCGGCGACGCAGCTTGGCATGATCAATAGCATCGGAATGGCGGCTGCGGGTGTCATCGCCCCGTTCATCGGATGGGTCATCGATCGTCGCGGCGTCCGCTTGGTCTATCTTGTCGGCATCGTGTTTCTGGCAATCTCCTACTTCACCTACGCGATGGCTGGGAGTTGGTCGATCGTCGTCCTGGCGATGGTGGCGTACTGGCTGGGGCGGGGGATGAGCGGGCAAGGGTGCTCGACGATTTGCGGCAACTCGATTCGTAGCGAGGATCGCGCTACCGCAATGAGTCTGTGCGAAACGCTGGCTGCAGGCGTGCTCGGGATGCTGGCGCCACTGGCCGGCGTGGCGCTTGTCGTCCGATTCGGCGGAGTGAACGTCGGCGGAATTCGCCCGCTCTTCTTCTTCGTGCTCGCCGGCACGATTGGCACGTTCTTCATGATCTACTTCCTCTTGCCCAATTGCCGCTGGAGCGACGGCAAGAGCCGACCAGGCCATCTTCTCCGTGACCTGATCGCCGTTCTGCGAAGTAGAGAGAAGCTCGGCCGGTGGCTCGTGATCGACGCCATCGGCTTCCTGCCGATGGGCATGGTCATCCCGTTTGCCCAACCGTTCGCGCACGAAGTCAAGGGCGCAAACGAGCTGATCCTCGGAATGATGATTACCGCGTTCGCGTTGACACCCCTCGTCCTGGGAATCCCCGTTGGGCGGATTGCCGACCGAATTGGACGGAAACGCGTTCTGTACGTGACAATTCCTCTTGCTTGGCTGTCGAGTGTCGCCCTGATCCTCGCTCCCAACTCAGGAGTTCTCGTTCTGTCGGGCGTGCTGCTCGGCTTCTTCACGATCTCCTCGGTCACCGCCGCAGCGATGGCGTACGAACTCGTTCCGAAAGCGCACATGGGTCGCTGGCTTGGCATTTCCGTCTTTTTCCGCATGCTGCTCGCCGCGGTTGCAGCGAGTCTCGCCGGAGTGATTTGGGATCAGCTTGGCCCGGCGTATGTCTTTCTCACGGTGATCGGCCTCGAGCTGTTCATCCGCGTGCCGCTTCTGATTACGATGCCGGAAACCCTTCACCTCACCCATCACGCGGAATCCAAGTAGCCCACGTCAGAAGCGGAGGCCATCACCTCCGAAAGACCAAGGGAACACGTCCGTTGCCCTGGTCTGCTCCCTGGGAGCCGCAGGCCGAATCGCTGGAATCCCCCTGTCCCCGTGATTCCTCTGATCGTCGACTCCCCCGCAGGGGCGCATTTGTCGCACTCGCCCGGGAACCTGACGCTACGGGCTTCGCGCCAGGCGCGCGGCCATCTGGAGACGTAGAATACAGATCCGCCCCCCCTGGCATTCGAAAGGAACAGGATCGATGCACGACAAGACAAAGGCTCTCGGCACCGATCCGGTTCGCAAGCTGGTTGTGCGCCTTTCGACACCGGCGATCGCCGGGCTTCTTGTGCACGCGTTGTACAACGTGACCGACGCCATCTTCGTCGGGCACGGCGCCGGGACGCTGGCGATTGCGGGCATCGGCGTCGCCTTCCCGTTTTTTCTGATCATCATCGGCTTGGGACAGCTGGTTGGCGTCGGAAGCGGATCGATCCTGTCGCGAGCCCTCGGTCGAGGGGACATGCCTGTGGCGGAACACGCGCTCGGAAACGCCGTCTCGCTGGCAGTCCTGCTCAGCGCGCTCCTTGCCGGGATCGGTCTGTCTTACCGCATTCCGCTCCTCGAATTCGCTGGAGCGACGCCCGACGTGTTGCCGCACGCTCTGGCCTACGCGGCGATCATCCTCGGCGGCGGGTCGTTCACGTTCATTCTGTCGATGACGCTTGCGGCCACCGTCCGCGCGCAGGGACACGTCTTCCAGGCCACCCTGCCAATGCTTCTTTCGGGTGCTCTCAATATCGCGCTCGATCCGCTGTTCATCTTCGGCTTCCACATGGGAACCGCCGGCGCCGCATGGGCGACCGTGATCTCCTCCGGCCTCAGTGCCTCCTACCTGTTGTTCTACACCGTGAGTGGGCGCGGTACCGTTCGATTACGCCCTCGTAGTCTGCTGTTGAGGGCGAGTGTCGTGGTGGAGACCCTCAGCGTCGGAGCATCTTCGTTCGTGCGCGTTGTCGCTGCCAGTGCGGCCACCGTGGTGACCAACAGGGCGCTGGGCGTGTACGGCGGGGACCTGGCCATCGCGATCTACAGCGTCGTCAACCGGCTTCTCTCGTTCACACGCATGCCGGTGTTCGGCGTCGTCGACGGTGTGCAACCCATCTTCGGATACAACTATGGGGCCCGGCAGTATCGGCGCGTGCTTCTGGCCATTCGCGACGCGCTTCTGTTCGCCACCGCGCTGGCCGGCGGATTCTGGGTGCTCCTTCATCTGTTTCCGGGTGGATTCCTCGCGATGTTCAGTTCCGATGCAGCACTGATCTCGCGAGGCGTGACGGCGCTTCGCATCATGGCACTGGTGATTCCGCTGTTTACGGTGCAGGTTCTCGTCGCCGGGCTGTATCAGGCGCTGGGACACGCGACCCAGGCGCTCGTCGTCTCCCTGCTGAGGCCCATTCTCATTGTCTTGTCCGTGCTGCTGCTCTCGAGATTCTTTGGGACCACCGGCGTCTGGGCAGCGTTTCCGGTCTCGGACTTCCTGTCCGTCCTCGTCGTGCTGCCGATGCTGCTCCACGAGATCAGGCGGCTGCGGCGAGCGGCGGCTTCGGCTGACTTGGTGCAGGCTGACTGATCGCCGCCGATCCCGGTGAGACCCTGCTGGGTAATGGATCGGCAACTGGGACCGATCCTTCAAGGGAGTTGCCCATGACACACGATCGGGAGGAGTCTCCAGAAGCCATGGACTTGTGGCTTCGCGAAGGTGGAGCCGCCTTCCTTCGCTCAATCGGAATCCGAGAGGGTGACCGGGTTCTCGACTTCGGCTGCGGACCGGGAGGTTACGTCGTCCCGCTTGCACAGATCGTGGGCCCCGGCGGCTGCGTGATCGCGGTCGACAGAAGCGTCGACCAGGTGTCGGCGCTTCGCGAGCGGATGGCCGACTGCCCACATCGGGAGATCATCGACGTGCGCCAAACCGACGGCGACCTCAGGCTCGATTGGATAGAAGATGGATCTCTCGACGCGGTTCTGCTGTTCGACGTGCTGCAGCACGTGTCCGACTGGCGCAGCCTGTTCGCGTCCGTCCGCAGGGCGCTGACCGTCGGCGGCCTGCTGCTCGTCAATCCAAGCCATCTGTCTCACCCCGGCACGGTCGATGTCGAACGAATGAAGACGCTGCTTCTCGACTGCGGATTCCGTCTCGAAGGAACACGACGTGGGCGGGTGATGCACTACCACTTCCTGCACGAAGAGGAGATCTTCGTCTTCCGCCTCGGGCGATCGGAGCATGGCCCGAGTACGACCACCGTTCGAAGCGCGGAGGGTAGATCGGCTAGCATGGGCAGCGAACTCTGATGGAAGGAGCCTGGCGAGATGTCCGAATGCACGAACTACCAATCGAATCTCGAGGGGTGCGCCTGCACGTATCCCGGTTGTCCGAGAAAGGGCAAGTGTTGCGAGTGTCTGAAGTACCATCTGGCGAGCGAGCAGCTGCCGGGCTGCTGCTTCCCAGCGGAAGTCGAGAAAACGTACGATCGGTCGTTCAAGCGCTTCGCAGAACTTCACGGAGGTTGATTGGAGCATGAGGCGATGCTCGAGTTCGCACGCACCGGGTCTCGTTACCCGGCAGCAGATCGCGAGTGACTTGATGAGCCTTGGTGTTGCGCCCGGCGACACGGTGATGCTGCACGCGGCGGTTGGAGCGATTGGGTGGGTCGTCGGCGGGCCGGATCAAGTACTGCACGGGGTCCTCGACGCCCTGGGCGAGCGAGGAACCCTGATGATGTACGTGGGCTGGGACGGTTCTCCGTACGACGTGACGATCGGGCTCCCCGAGCTTCCTCCGCAGTTTCTCGAGGTGTGGCCGGTCTACGATCCGGCGACGGCGCATGCCGTACGGTCGTGGGGCGTGTTGGGCGAGATCTTGCGAACGTGGCCGGGAGCGCGGCGAAGCGCACATCCGGACAGCTCCTTCGCCGCCGTGGGGTCGCGGGCCGAGGAGCTCGTTCGCGATCATCCGTTGCAGTACGGGATGGGCGAGGGCTCGCCGCTCGCCAAGCTATGCGAGGCGAACGGGAAGGTCCTTCTTCTCGGCGCGCCGCTGTCGAACGTGACCCTCCTTCACCACGCGGAACACATCGCTGAGGTGCCGGGGAAGGAGGTTGTCCGCTATTGGGCGCCGTTCCTCCAAGATGGCGCCAAGGAGTGGGTGCGGATCGAGGAGTTCAGCACGGAGGAGTGCCTGCCGTGGTTCGGTCCGGGGGACATGTTCGAGGCCATCCTTCGAGACTACATTCAGGGAGGAAGCGGGGTTGTGGGGAGCGTCGGCGCGGCCCGGAGCTACCTGTTCGATGCCAGCGATCTCTCGCACTTTGCCGTCGACTGGATCGAAGAGCGATTCGCGGAACCGGTCGATCGGTACGCCGAGGTCTCAGTCGAAGTCGCGGCTCCCGCGGACTGCCACGAGCTTGTCGCGCTCTTCGAGTTGCTCGAAAGCGAGACGTCCGGATCGGGCGCGTCCAAGGCACGCCTGTCGAAGCGGGTCGACGAATTTCTCGAGGACTCCGATCGAAGGATCTTCGTTGCGCGGGTCGGTGGAGAGGCGGTGGGCATCCTCGTTGCGTTCTGCCTTTCGCAGGAGCGAGGGGTGCTCGAACAGGCGTACGTCGATCCTGACTACCGCCGTCGCGGGATCCTGCGCGAGCTGGAAATCGACGCCGCCGGCTACCTTCGCGAGAGCGGATGTCAGACGGTCCAGGTGCATGTCGAGGTCGGGAACGAGCCGGCCCGCGCGGCATGGCGGACCCTGGGTTACGCGGCAAGCGAGGAGTTTCTCGAGCGACCGCTGTAGGGTCGCCGATGATGATGAACGACCTCGTCGCACGAATCCTCTTCGAAATCGCTGATCTCCTGGGGCTCGAGGGCGTCGCCTTCAAGCCGCAGGCCTATCGCCGCGCAGCGGAGACGATCGAATCTCTCTCCGAGCCGATCGAGGAGCTGGTCGCCGACGGCCGGCACGCGAACCTGCCCGGCGTCGGCGAGGCAATCGCCAAGAAGATCGCCGAGATCGTCGAGACCGGGCATCTCAAGTACCACGACAAGCTCAAGGCGAACCTCCCGATCGACCTGTTCGCGCTCACCCAGGTCGATGGCGTCGGGCCGAAGACGGCCAAGCTGCTCTACAACGAGCTCGGGGTCTGCAATCTGTCCGATCTCGAACGCGTCGCGCTCGCGGGCGAGATTCGCAACGTGAAGGGCCTCGGGGCCAAGACGGAGGCCAAGATCTTGCGGGGCCTGACGGAGATCCGGAGCGCAGAGGGCCGGATGTTGCTCGGGCGGGCACAGCCGCTTGCGCAGGATCTGATCGAGCGCCTTCGGGCAAGCGGGTTCTTCGAGAGGCTCGAGGTCGCGGGGTCGCTTCGGCGAGGACGAGAGACGATCGGCGATCTCGATCTTCTGGCCATCGCCGAGGATGCCGCTGCAGCGGCTGAGGCATTCGTCGGCCTGTCGGACGTCGAAGAAGTCCTCGCGCACGGTGAGAAGAAGTCGTCGGTTCGGGTTTCCGGCGGTGTGCAGATCGATCTGAGGATCGTGCCGACCGACTCGTTCGGGGCCGCGCTGCAGTACTTCACCGGCTCGAAGGATCACAACGTCTCTCTCCGCAAGTGGGCGGTCGCCCGCGACTGGAAGCTGAACGAGTACGGGCTATTCGACTCGAACGGGAAACAGCTGGCAGGTCCGGAAGAGGCCGAGGTCTACGAATGTCTCGGGTTGCAGTTCATTCCGCCGGAGCTCCGGGAGGACCGTGGCGAGATCGAGGCTGCCGAGAAGGGCCGCCTCCCGATCCTGGTAGAGGTCGCCGACATTCGAGGCGATCTGCATGTGCACACCGATTGGTCGGACGGGAGGGGCTCACTCGAGGAGATGGTCGCCGCTGCTCGAACTCAGGAGCTGCAGTACATCGCCATCACCGACCACGCCAAGTTCGCCGAGGTGATCGGCGGACTGACGTCGGACAAGCTCCGCCGTCAGCTCGACGCAATCGCTGCCCTAAACGAGACCCTCGACGGATTTCGGGTCCTCACCGGAATCGAGGCAAACATCCAATCGGACGGCTCGCTCGACATGCCCGACGAGCTCCTTGCGAAGCTGGACGTCGTGGTCGCTTCGGTTCACGCTCACTTCCGGCAGTCGAAAGCTGACATGACGGCACGCCTCATCCGCGTCTGCGAGAACGAACACGTCGACATCGTCGGGCATCCGACCACACGGAAGATTGGGGAGCGCACGCCGATCGAGGCCGACTGGGACGCCGTCTTCGAAGCTACGGCGAAGCACCACACCGCAATGGAGATCAACGCCAACCCGATCCGCCTTGACGTCAACGCTGATCTCGTCCGGCGCGCGATCGATGCCGGGGTGAAGCTCGCGATCGGGACCGACGCCCACGTGCCCGAGCACTTCAGCTTCATGCCGCTCGCCGTCCTCACCGCCCGCCGCGGCTGGGCGACGAAGGCCGACCTGTTGAACACGCGCCCGCCGAGCAAGCTGCAGTACAAGACAACGTAGTAGCCCACACGGTTGGGATGCGTCTCTAGTGAGCCAAGTGATTGCGCGGCTTCAGTAGCTCCTCAACCAACAACACAGCTGCCTGGCGTGAGAAGCGTTCGAGGTTCGAGCCCTTCCTTGAAGCGACGGGACCAGACTCGCGAAAGACGCAGAGAAGGGCAAACACGATGTGAGTGGAGGCAACCGCCTGGGCAATGACCCTTGGCCGTTTCCCCTTGGGCTGCAGTGAAGCCGTCCCCCTCTGCGTCTCAGCGCCTCTGCGGGAGAGAAGGTTTCGAAACCCTCCTTGAAGCAACAAGAGCCAACTCGCGCAGAGACGCAGAGGCGCGGAGAAGGGCAGAACGCTACTCGCGCATGGTCAGCTTCCGGCAAGGATGACGCGGATTCCCGCTCCAGGGCAGGCTCTTCTGGTACCCTTTGGAGGATCCTGTCTACTGGACGACCCGCCGGTCAAGGATTCCCTGTTGTTTCGAGAGTCAGTTTCGGTGGTTCCAGCATCCCGGAGAGTCCCGTGCGCGTGCATGTGTTCAACCACCCGGTGGGCAGCTTCGTCTTTTCCCTCTGCGGCGGTGGAGGTCTAGCGGGGACGAGTCCGGACATGGCCGCGTACCTCAACTGCTATTAGGCTAGGCTGGCACACGAGATGTTCCGCGATCCGTACGCGAAGAAGAGTAGACAGTTGATCCGACGGTAGTCCTCCTCTTCTGTTGAGAGTGAGAGCGACGGACATTCCAGCTTCCGATTGTGGCTTCATCCGGCGTTCGACACCCTCACGTCCATTCATCGCACCCCAAGGAGATCCCATGCTGAAGGTCAACGAGTACTTCGACGGCAAGGTGAAGTCGATCGGCTTCGAGGACAGCGAAGGCCGGGTTACATCTGGCGTGATGGAATCCGGGGACTACACGTTCTCCACGAGTTCGAAAGAGCTGATGACGGTCGTCACCGGTGCTCTCGCCATCAAGAGGCCTGAGGATTCCGAGTGGGTGACGTTCCGGGCGAGCGAGTCCTTCGAGGTCCACGTCGAACAGCCGACGGCCTACATCTGCCGCTACGGCTGAGTCACTCCCTGTCGCGGGATTCCCGATACCCGCTATCAGGCGGTGATCTACGCGCAATCACGTCGCGGCGGCATGGCCCGCCGCGCCATGCTGTTCGTGATGGACTGAAGAGGACACAGCCTACCAGGACTTGGCGCTCTTGATGATGAAGCCGCCAGATTTCGCGTCCTTCTCCAATTGAAGAATATCGTTTGCCCCGGCCTCTTCCAGCAGCTGCCCGAACGAACGGAAGCCGTAGAAGGACTCGCTGAAACCAGGTTGCCGTCGCTTGAGGGTCTGCTTGATCATCGATCCCCAGATGTTCTCACCCTCGCCGCGCTCTTCAACCAGCGCTTCGTACGTCTCGACGACCAGCTCCCACGCCTCCTGTTTCTTGGCATCGGGCGGCGGCATTGTCTTCTTGCCCTTCGCGCTGGTCGACTTCTTCGCCGGCGGCTTACGCGTCTTCGGCTTCGCCTGCTTCCGGCGCGCGAGATCATCGTAGAACAGGAACTCGTCGCAGTTGGCAATCAGCAGGTCCGACGTCGAGCTCTTGACTCCGACGCCGATGACGGTCTTGTTGTTCTCTCGAAGCTTGCTGACGAGTGGAGAGAAGTCCGAATCGCCGCTGATGATGACGAACGTGTCCACGTGTTCCTTGGTGTAGCAGAGATCGAGCGCGTCGACGACCATCCGGATGTCGGCCGAGTTCTTGCCGGACTGTCGAACGTGGGGGATCTCGATCAGCTCGAACGACGCCTCGTGCATCGGCGTCTTGAACGCCTTGTAGCGCTCCCAGTCGCAGTAGGCCTTCTTGACGACGATGTTTCCCTTGAGCAGGAGTCGCTCCAGCACCTTACTGATATCGAACTTCGGGAACTCCGCGTCCCGGACGCCGAGCGCTACGTTCTCGAAATCGCAGAACAACGCCATGTTGACAGCCTCCGCCGCTTGCAGCGCCGGCCCAGATCCCTCAGATCTCTTGTGTGGCATGTCCCCCCCGTCCCCTCGATTCCATCCATCCACCAACCTACACCGTACCGAGGTACGACAATCGGAGCAAGTCCCGGGATCTCGTCACAGTCGGAGGGACCGCCTTGCCCACAGACCGTTCTCGCCGGCCTGCTCAATCCGGCCCGTGGGGAGGAAGCACCCTGGACAGCCGGACGGACGCGAGTCGATCGCGTCGATGCCCGGCCTAGAACAGCCCGCTCAGATGGTCGATCGCCCTTGCCATGGTCTTCTCGCGCCGCGACTTCGGCCAGTTGACGACGCCTGACCCGACAACGCTAGCTCCCTTCGCCCGACAGAGCTTCTTCATCTGCCCGATGGCGCGATTCCCGCCCATCCACGGATAGGGGAACGCTTCGGTCACCAGGCAGGCGACCTTCTTGCCTTCGAGCGAATCAGTCTGCTTCAGGTATCGCGTCGTGACTTCGCACAGCGAGAACGCCTCGACGTGTGACCCGAAAATGAGCGCCTCGTACGGCCCGGGACTCGGCTTTGCCTCGAGCTGGAACTCCCTACCCCCGGGTTTCCGCTCGCCAACTACGGTCACCTGCTCCAGGTTCGCCGAATGTCCGGCCGCGAGAAGCTTCTCCCTCAGCTTCTCGGCGACAGACAGTGTATGCCCAGTCTGCGAATAGACGATGATCCCAATATCCATTCTCTCACCTCCAATGGTTCTTCACGACCCAAACGGCCACGACGAATCGGCGATGCCCCGCCAAACCACAGGCGCGCGCCCTCCGAGGGCGCGCACTCCGGACCGTTGCTTCCAACCGACGGCTCCGCGTCGCGAAATCTCGCGTCCGCCAACTGTCTCCGGATTACGGGGCAATCTCCAGCGCGATCTCTGCCATCAGCGGGAACCCCTGCTCGCGTTGCTCGGCCGTCGCCGTCTCGCCGGTCACGAGGCTGTCACTCACGGTTAGGATCGAGAGCGCATCGACCCGGAACCTCGCCGCGAGCGTGTAGAGGCCCGTCGTCTCCATTTCAGCGACCAGCGCACCGTACGCGGCCCACTCCTTCCACCACTCGGGATCGTCGTTGTAGAACGTGTCGGAAGTGAGGATTCCCCCCACGTGAGCGCGCAGTCCGCGTTCCTTCGCGGCTTCGTACGCCTTCAGCAACAGATGGAAGCTGGCCGTAGGCGCGTAGTCCATCCCGTCAAAGCGAAGCCGGTTGATCTGCGAATCGGTCGAAGAGGACATGGGAAGCACGATGTCGCCGATTTCTAGATGAGATTGCAGCGCCCCGCACGTCCCTACACGGATCAGCGTCTTGACCTGATACTCGCTGACAAGCTCGTGCACGTAGATGGATAGGGTTGGGATGCCCATGCCCGTCCCCATGACCGAGACGGTCTTCTCATGGTAGCAACCCGTGAAGCCCAGCATTCCACGGACCTCGTTGAAACAGACGGCATCCTCCAGCAGGGTCTCAGCAATGAACCTAGCCCGCAGCGGATCGCCGGGCAGAAGGATCGTCGGGGCGATCTGCCCCTGGCTAGCGCCGATGTGAATGCTCACTGCTACCTCCTCAGACGGGAATCCCGTGGTTCTTCGTCATCCTAGCACACGCAGACTCGCTAGGTTGCCGTCCAACTACGGGACAATCACCGTGCGGATCCCTGCGGCGTAGCTGCGCAGGTTGTCGAGGGCCTCGTTGACGGGGTCGGCCTCGAGCGGCACGATCCGTGTGATCACAGAAGAGAGATCGAGACGCCCCTGACGCACGAACTCCAGAAGCGAGGGCAATTCAATCCCCAAGTGGTCGGAGCAACCGATGACCTCGGCCTCCTTGCCCAGCAGCTCGCGATACGTATCGACTTCGAGTGGCTGGTCGGCGAGGCCCACGATGACCGCGCGACCGTACGGCGCGAGTGACTGGATGGCCTGGCTCATGACAGACGGCATGCCGATCAGCTCGAGGCTGACATCGACGCCTCGCCCGCCTGTCAAACGCCCGATCTCGGCGACGGGATCGCTGGTGCCTGCATCGACGGGAATGGCTCCAAGCCTCTCTGCCAGCGCGAGACGTTCCGCTTGAATGTCGATCGCGTAGACGGCGCGAGCGCCGAAAGCCTTGGCCAGCTGGAGCGCCGACATCCCCAACCCTCCCGTGCCGAAGATCGCGACATCCTCTCCCGGCCGCATTCTCCCTTTGCGAAGCGCGTGGAAGACCGTGGCCGACGAGCACATCGAGACGGCCCCTTGCTCGAAAGATACGTCCGCCGGCAGGCGGACTGCATTCCGTGCTGGCACACAGACGTACTCCGCGTATCCTCCGGCTCGATCCTTCCCCAACATCACTCCCTGAGGGCAGAACTGCTCGCTCGCCGAGCGGCAGAACGTGCAGTCTCCGCAGGTCATGAGATAGTGAAGGGCGACGCTGTCGCCGACGGCGTGCGAGACGACATCCGAGCCCATCGCCTCGATCTCCCCAGCCACTTCGTGCCCGAGGGTGTGCGGCAGCGGCCCCACAGCAGAGAGACCATCGCAGTAGTGGACGTCGGAGTGGCAGATCCCGGCCGCCTTCACCCGCACAAGAATGTCGGCGGGCCCCGTAACCGGCTTCGGAACCTCGCGCAGCTCCAGTGGACGGCCGATTTCCATCAACTGCAGTGCCTTCATGCGTCACCTCTTTCGCTGATGGTAGCCTGAGTACATGGCATCTCAACCGAGCTCGCACCGGGAGTGACAGATTCCGTGATGGGGCATCGTCCATGTGCGAGTTCGTCTGCTCCGGAAGACGGAGAACTCTTCCAGAGGCGCCGTGCCCAGACAAGATAGTCGCGGGCCGCGTTGATGTTCTGTTCGCCTACGACTCGCCTTGCGCGCAAGCTGTGGCGGAAACGGAGCTGTTTTCGTAGCGAGTCAGGTTCCGAAGAATGACCTCGAGCGTCGTCTAAACCCCCCTCCCAGCGGATGTCTTGTGCTTGAGACGAATGCTACCGACGGTTCTTCCGAGATCTTCGCCCGCGACCTGCGGCCGCGCTCGTTCTTGTGGGTTCGTAGACAAGGTCTCCGCGTAGGAACGCGGCCGTTCGCTTGCCCTCGGGACGATCGAAGAAGCTCTCCCCCGTCGAGATCTCAGTGATCCTCCCCTGCAGCATCAACGCGACACGGTCGGCGATTCGTCTGGCCTGAAACACGTTGTGCGTGACGAGGACGATCGAGATGCCGTCGCCGATCGAGGCAATCGTCTCCTCCACCAACCCCACGTTGTACGGATCGAGGTTGGCGGTTAGCTCGTCGAGCAGGAGGACTTCGGGACGGACGACGAGCGCCCTGGCCAGCGCCACTCACAAGGAGAAGGGGACGTGCACTTGCACGGCCCCTTTCCCCAAGCTCCCTTATCCTCAGGCTTCCGACTCACCTGCACAGCATATGCCAAGAGAAAGGGGGCGGCACTTGCCGCCCCCTTTCTCTCAAGCTCTTTGAGGCTTTGCCTCAAAGAGCCGTGATCTTCTTCCTCAGCCCGGCTTCGTTCTTGATGACGATCCGATAACGGCTCTTGTCGAGGATGCCTTCGCGTGCAAACCGATTGAGCGCCAAGGTCGTGTTCTCACGCGCAGACCCGATCATGTCCGCAAGATCCTTGTGCGTAACCGGAAACCCAATCAGTATGCCTTCCTTCGTCTCCACGCCGTACTCGTCCGAGAGCTTGAGGAGCTGCCGTGACAGACGCGCCTGGATGTCGCGGAAGGCTAGATCTTCGAGCGTCTCTTCGTACTCGTTCATCCGATGCGCGAAGTGGCGGACAAGCATCGCGACGTTGCCAGGCTCCGAGTTGATCGCTTCGGAGAATGCCCTCTTGGAGATACAGCGAACGATCGTCTCCTCGATTGCCGTTGCCAGATGGCGGCGCTGGCTCTCCCCAACGAGGCACATCTCGCCGAAAATCTCCCCTTCGTCGAGGATGGAGAGCGTCAGCTTCTTCCCGCTCTCGTCCAGATAGGCAAGCTTCACGCGCCCCTTCTCGACGAGGTAGACCGACGAACTGAGCGTTCCCGGGTGATAGATTGTCTCCCCACGATCGGCGTGAAGAAGATCCCCCTGGTCGGCCAGGAGTTCCGAGAAGTGCACCTTGTCACTGACGCTGGGTATCATCTGCCCTCCCTTTCTCATCCGATGCCAAGGCTATCTGCCAACCGGCGTAAACGGCAGGACAGGGGGGGATCGGAGCAGAACTGCTCCGCACGAGCCCAGGTGACGCGCGTCACCCAACGATAAGAACGGAGTAACGCCGGACCGGACCGTGCGAGCGATCGGATAGGCGCCCGGAAGACCATGAACATCGTATCCGCCCTGACAGCAAGCACGTCAGCGCAGACTGCGGGTTCATCTTCCGTCCGTCTCCCCTTCGGCGAAGCAGGAGAGGAATCCTTCCATTGAGTCGGGCGACCGCCAGATGCGCACGCGAGGAGTGGAGGACGCCCAGCATGCGATCCCGTGCCGCCTGAGTGTGACGTACATCACCTAAGAGAGCGAGCAACAACGGTACAGACGCGAACCAAGCGGCAGGAAGGAGAGAGGAATGGAGCAGCCTCGATCCGCAAGCGATGGGTTGATGACACGACTCTCCTGAGAAGAGTTGAATGAAAAGGGATAGCGCAGTCCTGATCCTGTTGGTCGTTGGTCCAGTACTCCCTAGAAAGGAGGTGATCCAGCCGCAGGTTCTCCTACGGCTACCTTGTTACGACTTCACCCCTCTCGCGAAGGTTACCTTAGGCGCCCTCAGAAGGGCGACTTCAGGTACCCCCCACTCGGTTGGTGTGACGGGCGGTGTGTACAACCCCCGAGTACATATTCACCGTAGTGTGGCTGACCTACGATTACTAGCGATTCCGGCTTCATGAGGTCGAGTTGCAGACCTCAATCCGAACTGAGGGAGGTTTTTTGAGATTGGCTCCACCTTACGGCTTCGCAGCCCTTTGTACCTCCCATTGTAGCATGTGTGTCGCCCCAGGCATAAGGGACATGATGACTTGACGTCATCCCCGCCTTCCTCCGGCTATTCACCAGCAGTCTCGTTAGAGTCCCCGGCATTACCCGCTGGCAACTAACGACAAGGGTTGCGCTCGTTTCGGGACTTAACCCTACATCCCACGACACGAGCTGACGACAGCCATGCATCACCTGTACTAGCTCCCTACCCGAAGGCAGGGTCGTCCCCCTTTCAGGTTCCTACCACTAGTATGTCAAGCCTGGGTGAGGTTCTTCGCTTAGCATCGAATTAAACCACGTGCTCCACCGCTTGTGCGGGGGCCCGTCAATTCTCTTGAGTTTTAGCCTTGCGGCCGTACTCCTCAGGCGGTTCACTTAACGCGTTAGCTTCGGCACCGACCCACTATAAGAGACCGACACCAAGTGAACATCGTTTGGGGCGTGGACTACGGGGGTATCTAATCCCCTTCGCTCCCCACGCTTTCGCGCTTCAGCGTCGGTAGTAGGCCAGAGAGTTGCCTTCGCCATCGGGGTACCTCACAGTATCTACGCATTCCACCGCTACTCTGTGAGTTCCACTCTCCTCTCCCACACCCAAGTCGAGCAGTATCACGAGACCTTCCGCGGTTAAGCCGCGGGATTTCACAAGTGACTTACTCAACCGCCTAGACGCCCTTTACGCCCAGTAATTCCGGATAACGCTCGCATCCTCCGTCTTACCGCGGCTGCTGGCACGGAGTTAGCCGATGCTTGTTCCTGGAGTACCGTCATCGGATGGGCATTTCCTCCCAACCTTATTCTTCCCCCAGAAAAGGGGTTTACGACCCGAAAGCCTTCATCCCCCACGCGGTGTCGCTGGATCAGGGTTTCCCCCATTGTCCAAGATTCCCCACTGCTGCCTCCCGTAGGAGTCTGGGCCGTATCTCAGTCCCAATGTGGCTGGTCGTCCTCTCAGACCAGCTACCCATCATTGCCTTGGTGAGCCATTACCCCACCAACAAGCTAATAGGACGCAGCCCCCTCCTCTTGCGGCGGCAGGACCGCCTTTGATGCAGAATCCGATGATTCCACACAACATCGAGTATTAGCCTTCCTTTCGAAAGGTTGTCCTCGTCAAGAGGGCAGGTTAGCTACGTGTTACTCACCAGTCCGCCGCTCCGTCACCGATCATCGCACCCCGAAGGGTGGTCAGTCCGGCTCGATCGCACGACTTGCATGTGTTAAGCGCACCGCTAGCGTTCATCCTGAGCTGGGATCAAACTCTCTCGGTTTCATTGTTTGATCTGAGTTTGTCGCAAGGTTCAGGGTGTTCGTGAAGAACACATAACTACGCTATCCACTTTTCAAGGACCAACATCGAACAGGAAGTATAGCCGTCGCCCCTTGGCGAATCAAGGACGCGCGCTCCTGCGTTGGAATCCCCTTCCCATCTGGCTTTCCGCGTTGTATCCGGAAGCTTGTCGAGATATACTCCAGCGCCGGAGGCGACACGTGGGAAACGAAGAGAGGATCGGCGTATTGGCCGGAGGAGACTCACCCGAGCGGGAAATCTCGCTCGTCTCCGGCGAGCATGTTCATCGAGCCCTGAGGGATCGTGGCCGTGACGCTCACCTGATGACCATCGAGACCCTCGACGACCTGTTTCCTGCGCTTGCCGATGTCAACGTCGTCTTCAACTGCCTCCACGGCGGGAGTGGAGAGGACGGAACGGTTCAGATCTTTCTCGACGTCATGAGGATTCCCTATGCCGGCTCCTCTGCTCGAGCGTGTGCGAGGGCAATGGACAAGGTTCACGCCAAGACGTTGTTTGAGACGATGAGGGTGCCGACCCCGCCGGGACTTGCCCTGGGGAGCGGTGACCCTGAGGTGTTCTGCGGCAAGGTTCGTGACGCGCTCTCCGCACCCTTCGTCGTCAAGCCGACGAATCTCGGGTCGACGATCGGGATCGTCGTGGTCGAGGACGAAGCCGATCTGCGCTCGGTCGTCACGGCTGTCGCCGAACAATACGGAGACGTCCTGGTTGAGTCGTACATCGCAGGACGCGAGCTTACCGTCGGGATCCTTCGAGGCGAAGAAGACGATGCCGCGCTTCCGGTCATCGAGATCCGCTTGCCCGATGCCCTGTTCGACTACAAGGCCAAGTACAGCGAAGGCGTCGCCCAGTTTGTCGTGCCGGCAGAGCTTCCGGACAACGTGGCATCGCGTGTCCAAGCGGTCTCTCTCCAGGCGCATCAGACCCTCAGCTGCAGCGGATTCTCGCGAGTCGACCTACGCCTGGCCGAGGACGACACGCCGTACGTGCTCGAGGTGAACACGCTCCCCGGGATGACGCCGATCAGTGACCTACCGCGAGCGGCCGCCGCCGCCGGGATCCCGTTCGACGACCTGGTCGAACGGATGCTCCGAACCACGTGGAAGGACGACGACTGAGGCTCTCGCGACCGGCCGTAACGGTGGAGCCACTCACAAAGATGATGGACAATGTGCGCCGCATCGGGGCTCCGACAATCGGAGGAACTCGCGAGTCGTTGTCTGAACAACCGGAGGTGTGGATTCTCGATCATGCGTAGTGTCTCTGAAAGAACCCAGGAACTGAAGGGCTCGCCGATCCGGCGATTGGTCCCGTTGGCGACCGCGGCGAAGAAGCGTGGCATCCATGTATACCACCTGAACATCGGCCAGCCGGACATCCCAACGCCGAAATCGTTCATGGACGGCGTGCGCAATGCGCCGATCGAAGTCCTCTCCTACAGCCCCGCGCAGGGCATGGCGGAGACGGTCGATGCTTTGATCGGGTACTACGCCGAGATTGGCATCGAGGTGACCGCGGATCAGCTGCGCGTCACCATCGGCGGTAGCGAGTCGTTCGCCTTCGCACTGCAGACCACGTGCAACCCGGGAGACGAGATCCTGGTCCCCGAGCCGTTCTATCCGAACTACGCGGGCCACGCGATCGTCAATGGCATCAAGGTCGTGCCGATCACGACGAAAATCGAGGAGGGATTCCACCTTCCACCCGTCGCCGAGATCGAGTCCCTGATCACATCGCGCACCAAAGCGATCCTGTTCTCCAATCCGGCCAATCCGACCGGCGTCGCGTACACACGCGAAGAGCTGGAGGGGATTGCCGAACTCGCGGTCAAGCACGACCTGTTCGTGATCTCCGACGAGCCGTATCGCGAGCTGACGTACGATGGGCACGCGGTCGGTATCCTCGAGTTCCCGCAACTCAAGGACCACGCGATCCTCGTCGATTCGATCTCCAAGCGCCTATCGGCCTGCGGAGCCCGCATCGGGTGCCTGGTCAGCCGCAATCCTGAGGTGATGACCTCCGTCAACAAGCTGTGTATGATCCGCCTGTCGCCGCCGACCTTCGCGCAATACGGCTTGATCGCCTTCCTCAACGACCCGAACCATCAGGCGGAGATCGCCGCAATGCGGACCAAGTTTCACTCCCGGCGGGACACGCTGTTCGATGCGCTTCAGACGATCCCCGGCATCTGCTGTCGGAAGCCCGAAGGCGCGTTCTACATCATGGTCAAACTCCCGCAAGTTGAGGACTCCGAAGCGTTCGTCAAGTTCATGATGAACGACTTCAACCTCGAAGGCGAGACAACGATGGTCGCCCCCGGCGCCGGCTTCTATGCAACGGAAGGCAAAGGGCACGACGAGGTTCGCATCGCCTACGTGCTCGAAGAGCCGAAGCTCGTCCGCGCAGTCGAAGTCCTCAAGGCAGGGCTGGAAGCGTTCGCGGAGAAGCATCAGCGGGTGGCCGCGACCGCCGGATGAGGGAACGTCTCGACAAGATCATCAAACAAAGGCGCCTGATCCGCAGTCGGTCGCGCGCACAGCGGATGATCGAAGCCGGGCGCGTCAAGGTCGACGGCCACATCATCACACGCCCCGGACACCCGATCGACACCGAGGCCGAAATCGAGATCCTCTCCTACGAGCAATACGTCAGTCGTGGCGGGGAGAAGCTCGAGGCGGCGCTGGAGCAGTTCCGCATCGATCCGAAGGGAAAGATCTGCCTCGACGTCGGCGCGTCGACCGGCGGATTCACCGATTGCTTGCTGCAGCACGGTGCGACGAAGGTGTACGCCGTCGACGTTGGACACGATCAACTCCATCCGAGCCTACGCCGCGACGATCGCGTCGTCGTTCGCGAGGGCCTGAATGCCCGCTATCTCGAGCCGCAAGACATCGACGATCCGATCGAACTCGTCACGATCGACGTCTCGTTCATCTCGCTCAAGCTGATCCTTCCGGCGCTGACGGACCTCACGGCCCCGAGTGCCGACATCGTCGCCCTCGTCAAACCGCAGTTCGAAGTCGGGAAGGAGAAGCTGCCCGGCGACGGTGTCGTCAAGAGCGAGGCCGACCGCGAAGCCATCCTGCAGAGCTTGCGCGCCCGTATCGGCTCCGAGACGCCTTGGCAGGTCGCCGACGAGATGCGCTCACCGATCGAAGGCGCCAAGGGCAACGTCGAGTTCTTCCTGCATCTGCAAGCGGCTTCTGAGTCGGCGGACGCTAGCTGAGTCTCAAACCACTTGCGCTGTCCTTCATGACAGGCTTGCGCACAAACAGGCACAGAACGCCCGCCAACAGAGGCAGCAGCGATGAGAAGACGATGATCTCCTTGTAGCCGCCCAGTCCGTCGAAGGCGGCCCCGAAGATGATCGGGCCGATGGCGGAGCCGACGACATTGAGGGCGGCCGTGACTCCGAGGATTCCGCCCAGGTATCGCCTGCCGAACAGATTCGGCTTCAGCACCCCGATGCAGATGATGGCCACCCCCCCAGCTATGCCGCCGATGATCGCATACAGATAGGCCATGACGGCGCTTTGCATGAACGCCAACAGCATGAACGAGGCGACTTGCAGGAAGCAAGTGACGGCCAGGATGTAGTGATGACGGCGAATCCGGTCGAGCACGAGACCGGCGAGGACCGTTGTGATGATGGCAACCAGGGGTTTGATCCCCATGATCGCTGCCGCAAAGGTCATCGAGAAGCCACGCGTCTCAAGAATCGACACGAAGTGCAGAATCACCCCCGTTCCCACCAGCGAACTCTGGAAGACGACGAACGTCAGAATCCAGAACGCAGAGGTGCGGATCGCTTGCGCCTGCTTGAACGCGGGCTCTTCGATGTCCGCCGCCCTGGAAGCCGCCTCCTCGCTCAAATCAGGCTTGCGGTGAGGCGACATCCCGACGTCTTCAGGCCGATTGACCATGAGCAAAAGAGTGATCGGCACGTAGAGGAGCCAGAGGCCGCCTGCGAGCAATCGATAGGCGATTCGCCAGCCGAAGGTCGTGATGAGGTAGCTGTTCAGCAGCGGGAAGAGCACCCCGCCGAGGGTTCCGCCAAGTCCCACCAGCATGATGGCGAATGCCCTGCGTGATATGAACCAATTGGGGGCAAGCGTCTTGGAGGATAGATCCAATGCGCCCTTCCCCGTCAGTCGTGCCAGGAAGAATCCCGCGAACAGCATGGCCGGCGAGATGACCGTGCTCAGCAGCATGCAGGCAGCGCCCAAGACGACTGCAGATAGGATGGCCACGCGCTTCGAGCCTATGCGATCGACGAGTCGTCCGACGAAGAACATCAGGATCCCCGACACGAGCGTCGCGACCGAGTAGAGCGACGAGACGAACGTTCGGCTCCAACCGAACTCGTTGATGAACGAATTCATGAAGAGCGAGAAGGAATCGGATTGACCCGGCGTGGTGGAGAACATCGTGAACGCGCCGAGGAACACGACGACCCATCCGTAGAAGAACGGAAGCTTGTGAATCCAGGCATAGCGCTGGGGGATAGACTCAGGAATACGCATCCTCATCTGAAGCCGGCTCCCCTCCCGCCAGGTATCTGAAGAAGCGAACGCGGTTTCTCGCGTTCGCTTGAACCAACTCGAGCACAGAAGCAGGTTGCCATTGTGGCGCAAGCGTGGCGCTGAATCTACGGCGGATCTGCTGGCGCGATGCGGGCCTAAGTCTGCTCGGGCTCCTGCCGGAGCAGGGTTTCCAGCATCTGATGTTTGATGCCGTAGAGCGCCTTGAGACGATCGATCTGGGCAAGGATCTCGTCACGCGCTGCAGCCCCTCCGCCGCGAACCGCAAGGATCATCTTGTTCTTGCTCGTGTGCTCCAACGACACGAATTCGAGAATCTGCGTCTTGTACCCGTGAGCCTCCAGCAGAAGCGCGCGGAGCGCATCCGTAACCATGTCGGCTTCCTGCCCAAGATGGACGCCGTACTTGAGCATCGGAAAGAGAATCTCGGGCGATTGGATTTGGCGCCGGATCTCTTTGTGGCAGCAGGGCGAGCACATGATGATCCCCGCTCCCGACCGGATACCCAGGTGAATGGCAAGATCCGTCGCCGTGTCGCACGCGTGCAAGGCAATCAGCGCATCCATCGGCTCCGGCGACGAACTGCGGAGTTCGCCCATTCGGAAGCGAAGCCCCTCCATGCTCAGCTTCTCGGCGAGATCCGCGCACAGCTGAACCAGGCTCTCGCGAAGCTCGACGCCGGTCACCGTTGTCTCGACCCCAAGCACGGACTGCAGATAGTCGTAGATCGCAAAGGTCAGATAGCCCTTGCCCGATCCGAAGTCTACGACGCGGATCTGATCCCGTCCGGCAAGGTCGGAGGATGTCAACGCATGCTCGAAGATCTCGACGAACTTGTTGATCTGCTTCCACTTCCGAGCCATTGCCGGCACGATCCGATACTCCGCGTCAGTCACGCCCAGCCCCTGCAAGAACGGCCGAGCTTGGTCTACGTACCGGCGCTTCTGGCGATCGTGCTCCTGCTCGGAGGACGGCTCCCGTTCCCGCGACGGCTTTGCCTGGCCCAGCGTTGCTTTGCCCTTCTTGCCGAACTCGATCTGTAGATCCTGCGTGGCAGTGAAGAGATGCGCGCTCTTGAAGACGCTCCCCAAGAGATCGGGAATCGATTCCAGGCCTTCCACGATCGGGAAGTTCTTCGTGATGTCTTGCGTCTCGTATCGATAGACGAAGGAGAGGTGCGGCTGTCGTTTCAGTGTCACCGTGCGAATCAGGATCTTCTGCAGGCCCTGCTCCTTGCCGCGGTACTTCGTCAGCAACAGCTCGATGAACAAGCCATCGCGGAGCGAGGACACCAGCTCACCGAAAAACGTCTCCGTCTCGTTCGGCTCAGGCTGTGTCTCGGGCTCGATCTTGGTCTCCATTGCCGTCTAGAATACCGCGCCGAGCGCACAAGCACCTAAGCGAAGAGGCGAGTCCGCCCGTGGTCATTTCTACCGCAGAGGCGCGAGACAGCCCTTTCATGTTCGCTTGCTGGGCAATCGGAGTGCTCCAGAGCTCACCCACTCAAGAGCACGTTCCGTCGCGGAACGGGGTATGGGGCCCCCGAATTCACGCCGCAGCCAGCCGAACTCCACTACGGCCAGAGCCCTCTTGCGTACTCCTCGACGGCTTCAAACGGCGTGCCGTAGTTGCGCGGTACCTTGGATAGGTAGGAGAACAGACAGTTGTTGATCTGCCTTTCCATCGCGTTGATCTGCTCCGGCGAATACAGCCCCCACGTATTCCGCTTGATCTCAGTGATGCTGCCGATGAGCGTGCGATTCAAGTTCTTGCCGACGGTGACTCGGCCGCCATAACGATACCACGGGCAACAGCGGCGGATCTCATCACCAATGCTTTCCACCGTCTTGAAGTCAGATTTGCGGCGAACGAGCGTGAAGAGCGTGTGCGCATGCACAATCAACAGCATCGGCACGTGCCCAACCATCATGACATCAACCTTCCAATGGTCGCCCGTACGCTCGAGCAGATCCTCCCACTTCAACCCAAAGCGGCTCGCGGCCTTCTTGCTGAGATCTATCACTTGTTGCACCTCATGACGATCGAGTTCACGGGCTAAGGCATGCGCCCCTCGAATCCAATTGTCCTTCCACGAAGGACAGAACACATCGATCTTGTCCTCTAGCCAAGGACAAGTGAGTGCCGGGATCGAGGCCACGCGCATCGTGCGCCGGGTCGATCAAAGGCAAGAGGACACGATCATCTGCCCCTTCCCCTAGAGAAGGCAGACGTGCTGCCATCTCACAACTCCTCACAGCGAGAATCTGAGGAGCCGGAACGCCATCCGCTTCCAACTGCCTTTCTCGCGCAGAGGCGCAGAGTCGAGCTACGCGTGTCTTCGTCACGCGTGGCTTGAGGGAACCAGACTTCCGGAGTATTGCCTGGGGGAGGCAGCAGAGCTCACCCGCCCAGGAGCACGGTTCGTCGTGAAACGGGGTGTGCGTCCTTCGGATTACTCTCCCCCGAATTCCTGACCCTCCTTGCCCTTCTCTGCGCCTTTGCGGCTCTGCGCGAGTCTGGGCCTGTCTTCTCACGGAGTGCCTGAACCCTTTTCTCCCGCAGAGGCGCAGAGACGCAGAGGGGAACTACACAGCGTTCGAGCATGGTTCGAGGGGGCTGCTGAGAGAGGAATCCTAAGAATCAAGGTCTGACCCCGAGATTCCCGTGAGATAGAACGCAACTTGGGCGGGCCGGATCAGCAAGCCGTAGGTCTCGATAACCTCCCAGAACCCGTCCTTGCCGATCACGATCCGTCGTCTGCGTTCCGCTACTCCAGCAGCCGCTTCTCGCCGGAGAGGGCTTGGAGCCCGGAGATGTTCTGACTGCACTCTAGACAGCCAAGGTACTCCCCGGTCGTCGTCCGGAGCGCGTAGTACTCGATCAAGACCTTCTGGTTCCGTCCCCCGTCCCCAATCGGAAGATCGATCCAAAACCGCGCTTTGTCCCGCGTTCCGGCTTTCATATCGGCAAGGATCGTCTCGACCTTGTCCAAGCTCTTCTTCGGGTGACAGTCGCTCACGTTCCGACCGACGACTCCCGTCGGCCGCTTGAAGATCCGCGTCTCATGCTTGTTCCACGCGAGGACCTCATCGTTTGCATCGACAACCGAGAACTCGATGGGCATTGCTTCCAACATCGCATCGAGCACATCGCCAGGCAGTTTACCGATCATCGTCTCGCTTCCTTTCCCGTCGAATGTGCGGCTCCCCACGTACTGGAGCTGGATTCGCGTGCCCTACCGTACGGCGGGACTGGCACCGAGACAAGCGATCCCCCCGCCGGACGCGAGAGGAGATGTCAGGACTCACGCCGCAGAACCGAAGAGGGATGCAGCGAGCGCGATCAGCAACTGCCCGCCGTAGTAGAACGCGAGGCTGATGCGCCGGTATCTCCAGGGTTTCCAGAAACGGGACGCTGCCAGAATCACATCCGACACGTAGAACAAGACTGCACCCAGAGCGATCATCACGGCCTGTCCTGCGCCGAATACCGGGCCAGACAGCGTCGATATGGCACGACTCACCATGATCGAGATCACCACGATGTACGCGATGACTGGCAGCCGCATCGCTCCCAGATTCGCCTTCAGCAAGCGGTAAACGCCAACGCCGGCCGCCAGCAGAACCGCTGTTGAAGGAACGTCCCACCACGAGACGCGCCCCAGGGTTCCGAAGACCACCGCATAGACGACGTGCGCCAGCAGGAACAATCCCAACCCCACAGTGAAGGCCCTGCGGTGCTCCTCGAACATCAGCGCCACGTCCCCTCCGAACGAAAGCGCCAGACCCAACAGCACGCCGACCGTATAGGTCAGATTCCATTCAGGCTGCAGAAAGGACAGGGACGCCACTGCGATCACGATCAACGTGGAGAGCGGCTTGAGGACGTAGATCTGCCGCTGCTTTTCGAGGATCCCTGCTCGAACGAGGAAGAACACCGTCACCGCCAGTGCAGGGATCAAGTAGACCATGGGCGTCATCGGGTTCCCTCCAAGCCCTACAGCCTACTCCCGAGCCGGCGAAGAACCCAACACAGAGTCAGACGATGGGCTGGTGTGAGATGCAGTGACCGAAGGACCGTCCAATGATGTTGCTTCTCATCGATGGCATGACCTCTCGTCGCGCTATCGGAAGGCGTCGCATCCGCGGATCTGAAGGATCGCTCACTTCTTCCCGTGTAGGATGCCCGCCGTTCCCAGCATGAACGGAAGCTTGAGGGCCTTGGGAATGAACGCGGTCTTGCTCGTATCGACCAACTCCACGGTCTCGACACCCCAGCTCCTGATCGTTTCCAGCAGGTCATCGATCTCCCCGTAGATCAGGCGCCAGAGAAACAAGTCTTGAAACACGAACCACCCGCCCTTCTTGAGCACCCGCAAGGCCTCCTTGAGCAGTTGGCGTTTGTCCCGAACGCTCCGCACTTCGTGGAAGACGAAGTTGCTCACGACCACGTCGAACGACTCGTCATCGAACGGGAGCGACGCCGCGTCCGCGCTCTCGAACGAAACCCGCTCTGCCACACCCCCAACTTCCGCATTCCGCTGGCAAACACGTTTCGAGGATCCCCAACCCGCCCCCCATGTGTCGGCGCCGATTACGCGGGCCTGCGGGTACCTTTTCGCAATCCCGATTGTCAACGCGCCGCTCCCGCAGCCGATGTCGAGAACCTTCCCCTCTCCGTCCCACCTCGATAGATTCGACAACACAAGATTCAGGACCTTCGCCTGAATGTCCCGCCCCTTCGGCGAGAACACGTACCGCGCGTACGTGAAGTAGGCAGAGATGAGGAAGAACGCCCCCGCGGCAACGCCCAGCCAGCCGACGAAGAAGGCCCCTGCTCCGAGGAGGAGCGCCAGTATTCCCGGGACAACAACGAGTTTCGCTGAGACCCAGTTCCCGTACTCCGCCGTGTCCACGGTCCTTGAGTTCACTACGTATCCCCCTTTCAGACGCCCGTGACGCACGCAAGATACGCAGTGTCGGCTTTCCTTTCATCATCTGCAGGAAAGACGCCGATAGGAATCTGCGTGGGAAGCAGCCAGCCACTCGGCCCTCAAGCATCCGACGATGCGAGCAACCGCGCATCGGTGATCTGGCACAACGTCCTATGAGTTGCCGTTTAGGAATCTCGTCACGGAATGGCCGGAAGCCCCGATTCCTGCGAATTAGGGTATGCGTCCCCCGAATTCCTTTGCGCTGAACGCCAAGGCAGAGGGAACCTGAGCCCGAGCATTTCCCCGAGCCTAGGATGCCCGAGCCGCTTGCTTCTCCTGCTTCCTCTTTGCGCTCTTCGCCTTCTTGGCATCCTTCTGTTTACTCTGTTTGGCCTTACCCTTCTTGCCCATCTTGTCGCCCATGGAGTGACTCCTTTCTAGCGTAGTTCGTTGCGTTTCGCCGCGAGCCCGGCATCCGGCCATTGCTGCCCAAGGCTACCTCATCTCATCTCTGAGCCTACAGGCGCGAATCGCATGGAACAAGAACCGGTGTCTTGCCCGCACGGTCAGGAAAGCAAGCCGTTCCAACCCGCAATCCGCGTCCGTCTACAGCATCGAACAGCCGTCCGATGTGCTAGATGATGCGCTCTTTCCCCAGCAGCCTGCGCAACATGGACAACGCCCCGGTGTGATGCGCTTCATGATGGCTCAGCTGAACGAGGATCGCGGCCTTGGTCTTGAAGAACTTGGACGACACGCAGGGCTGGCTTTCGAGATCCGCCTCGCTTGCCGTTTCGAGGTAGCTCTTCAGGTCGCGCAAGCGAGCGTCCAGGACTCCTCGACAGGTGTCGACATCCGGATACACGCTCGCATCTTGAGGGTCGACGCCCAATCCGGCGAGCGCGTCCCAGCCCTCTTCGTGCATCCGTTGTCCGGTGAGCATTTCAAGAAACGCAGCGCGGGAATGCGCCAGGTGTCCGAGGATCCAGATCGCAGGATTCGGGGTGCCCGCCGGCCGCTGGAGCCAGTCGTCGCCCTCCATGCCCCTCGTGAAGAAGTCGATAAACCCGTTGCTTCGCTCAAGACGAAGCCGTCATCCGCCTCGACAAGATACGCGTTGGCCACACGGAAACTGAGCGTTCGAATCGACTTCGCCATACGGACTCCTCTCTCGATTCTTCCATCGAACACGCGACGCTCACCCAGAAGCCCTTCGCCCTGGAAGCAGCATAGGGAAGCAAGGAGCCTGGATCAATCGGCGGAGGCGAAATGTTGGCACGGGATACAGGACAGCCCCTCAGGCACTTCGTCACGAAAAGGGGGATGCGTCCCTCGAATTCCATCATCACTACACTCTCCAAGAAGTCGGGAATCACGTTGGGCTCAACTTCTTGACGATCAGTGTCATCGCCAGGAGAGTTGCTGAGGCAAGCAGATTCGAGGATAAAGGCCTGACCCCATGCTCCTTCGGGTGCTGGCGGATTCAGTGCCGTCGCCTACGACAGCTGGCCGCTGCAGGCTGATCGCCAAGGATGCTGCCCATCCAGGCGATCTCCCTCTGCCTCCGAATCACAGCAGCGCTCCAGGCGACTCGAAGAGCCGCCTGCAATCCAGCACAGATGATCTGACACGACGGACCATGGACGGTCTCTCAGGCGCTTCGTCGCGAGATAGGGTGGAACTCCGATCTCCGCAAGGCAGCGTATGAGTCCCCGGAACCTCGCATTCACCCGAATCTCGAGGCTTGGGTAGTCCGGTGTCGTCAGCTATTCCCACATCATGCGGTTCTCAGGACCAGCCCAGCGATCGCGGTCACGAGAGCCAGATTCATCGCGAAGACAAACGAGTAGTACCACGCTCCGGTGCGCCCGGTCTCGGTGCGCGTGATCTTCCTGTACTGGCCGACGTATTTGATGATCAGCACACGCAGGAGGATCCACTTCACCTTGACGCCACGCTTCTGCAGAGCGTCGACGATCACGATCGACGACACAATGCCCCACGCCACGCTGACGAGCGCGATCGCAATCAACACATTGCTCAGAGTCATCATCGCCTCCCTCCTTTCTCGCATTCACGTTCAGACACGTATGGAGTGTACCCGCGTCCGTCTTCCTCCCGTCTCGATCGGGAGGGAATCACGCAAGGTCGTGTGGGAAGATCACGGGCCGCACCTCTTTCCTCCCCCACGCCATGGCGGATGATGTGCGAATCCCCAGCCCGCACTCCAAGGAATCCTGACGATGCGACCAACCCGGCATGAATGATCTGACACGACGGATCATGAGCAGTCTCTCGGGCGTGCTTCGTCTTGAAACGGGGTATGCGTCCCCCGAATCGGTCCCGTTTCTCTAGACGATTTCGCCCAAGGCGAACGGCTTCCCATGGCCCGGGTAGACGGTCTGGATGTTCAGCTCCTTCACCCTCTCGAAACCGGCCTTCAAGGCGTCCGCATCGTCGACGAAGGTGGCAATCGACGGGCGGGTTCGATTCTCGAGAAAGTCGCCGCTGAAGAAGGAACCGTCATCGGTCAAGACCGCGATCGACCCGGTGGAGTGCCCGGGGACATGCAGGATGGTAGCAGCGAGCCCGTACTCGTCGAGGCGATCGCCGTCTTCAAGGTACAGGTCCGGAGCGAATCGCTCCCGCTTGCGTAGCTTGAAGAAGGCCATGAGCGGTCCTAGCAGCCACCGTCGCCAAGCCGCCTGCGTCGGAGAGCGCCCGATCCAGCCGCTTTCGATCGAAACGAAACCCCGTGTCGATCAGGATGAAGCCTGTGTCGGTCTTCACGAGATAGGCGTTGACCATCCAAAGGGCCAGCGTTCGAATCGATTTCGCCATACGGATTCCTTTCTCGATCCTTCCATCGAACACGAGACTCTCACCCGGAAACCCTCCGCCCTTGAAGCAGCATAGGGAAGCGAGGAGCCGGGATCAATCGACGGAGGCGAGACGGCCAAGGGGTCCTGGACAGCCCCTCAGGCGTGTTTCGTCGGAAGATGGGGCATGCCGCCCTCGAATTCGACCAACTTCGTTTCTCCCGCAGAGGCGCGGAGACGCAGAGGACCACTACACAGGGTTCGAGCACGCTTTGGGGGGGGCGGCTAAGAGATGGATCTTATGAATCAAGATCTGACCCTATCCTCCTGCTGACCGCAAGCTTCAGGACGTTGTTAAGCCGCATCCGTCATCCATCTGTACGAGATTCGAGTAGCTCTCGGGTTGACCACAGTTTCTCCTCATACGCCCGTCAGCAGCACATAACTAGCTGCGACGCCGAACAGCGCCGACAACAGCACGAAAGACAGGAAGTAGAGCCTATCGAGCCAATTACGACAAAGCTGCACCGCGATCTTCGCGGCGCGGTGATCTTTACGCAAAAGCAGCAGCTCCCGCCGCCGGCGGTACTCGTTGAGTCGGAGGTGCGTGTGGAATTGGGCAGCGACGAGAAGAGAGACGAACAGCGCCACCGCCAGACCAACGGCCCAAGTTGGAAGGATACCCTTCGTCTCGCTCCCGTGGGCAAATAGAACCACTGCTGAGGAGAGGCCGACAGAGTACGAAACGAGCCGCCATTCGTGGTCCCGGTAGCGCGAGATCTCCGCGTTGTACCAGCCCAAGAAGTCTGAGTCCTCAAGCCCCATAGTCCCACCTCCGTAGCGCCCCTCCCATTTCCTTCGCACCCATAGCCGCGATTGCCCTACGTCGACCTAACGTGTTACACGTGAACTGCAGCCGCGAAGCGGCCGTCTGCTCAATGCGGCGGTTCGACAAGACTTGCCATGGATCATTGGGCGAACCCTATGCCACCCCACCCTCAACATACTCGACGTCCAAGAGCGCACTTGGAAGGTCAACTGGGAGCGGCTCTGGGATTGGAGGCAGAGCCACGGCCAGCGCGCGCGCGATTCCAGCTCGCACGACAGTGGCAAGCAAAGCCGCATGTTCGCGATACCGCCGGAGATCATCCTCCTCCAAGTTGGTTCGCGCATGAGCCAAATCGACTCGGCTTTCGTAGATGTCCGTCGCCACTGCATTCGCCTGCCCCATCACGTCGGTCAGGAAATAAACAACCCTCTCTCGCAGTCCGGGGCCAATTGCCTCTTCGGTTCCACATTTCTTGCACTTGCGGACTCTGCCAGGTGCGCCATCTTCCATGCCCGCTAAGAGATCGAGCGCGTTGTTCAGCGCAACGAGCCTGTCAACTGCATCGCTTGTGACCAATCCCCGCGCCCACCAGCGAATCACACGTTGTATGCTTGGATCGATCGAGATAGCGAGGAGCTCAGCCGGAAGAGGTGCTGGAGGGGCAGTGCTGCCAGTCTGTGTCGCACGCGCTACGCAGCGGTACTTAGGGAACTCATCGATGAGGCGATGCTTCACAGATAGGCCACCGGACACGCGCACCGGCCGACCTATCCCCAATGTGGCGAGGGCCATGACATTGTCGACCAAGCGTTTCGCACGCTCGTAGACCACGTGAGACTCCAGTGGGGCACCCCCTTTGTTCTCAAGAGACAACAGGGCTTCGAATGCATGGAGTCCAGTCCATTTGCCATCGTTGTCGAATTCTGGGGAGACTGTCAGTTTACGCAAACCCTCGACCAAGGGCGCTTCCGACGAGCACCGCTCATCTCTGATGTAGAACTCGCCGGCGAGTTTCGCCTGTACCGTCCACTCTTCTGTTGCCATACACTCACTCCTCCATCTTAGCGCTGGTGGCTTCGACGATAGAACTGTCGAACGTCCTGCCAATCAGCCGCCGGCGGAGCCGATCGGCTGCAACGGCTTGTTAGCCGTCATGCTGTTCTCCAGCAGATCCGCTCTCGTCCGAGAAGAACCACCACGCAGCACCCGCAAGAAGCCCTGCTCCCACCAACATACTTGTTCTCTTCTTGCTGCGGATCTTCTCCCCGATATCCGCGAGTCTTTGAGCGATCTCAGGTCCGGTCGCCCCACGAATATCGATGGCATGGGACTGATTGGACCACCCTGGAAGCTCACTCGGGTCGATGTCCCAAACGACTGGCACAAGAGTCTTGCCGAGTGCGATTGCTGCGCCAACCTCCTGCTGAACATACGGAGATCCACAGGCCGCCCTGCTCGCAAGAAAGATCACCCATGACGAGTGGCTCAGCTGGTCATGAATCTTCCTCGACCAGCGGTCTCCAGGACGCAAGGAGACGCATGCGAGGAACACGGATAGGTTCTGTCGACGAAACTGTTGCGCTACGCCTTCAGCGAAGTGAGTGTCACTTGACGAGTAGCTGATGAAGACGTCCGGCATGAAGGTTCTCCTTTGCGGCAATCGCCCTGCCTGGACAGCTAACGTGTGCCTCACGCTTGCGCGGCAGCGCATGGCGTGCAGGCTGGAGTTGGCTGTCATCCTTTTGTCTTGCGAGCCACGTCCTCGACTGGTCTGACCCTGTCCGACAGTCGGTGGAAGTACGCTTGGTACGTCGCGAACACTGACAGCAAGAGTCCAGCACCTGCCTCCGGTTCGGACTCAAGATAGTTTCTTATGTTGTTCATTCCGGCGGCGGCAACCTCTGGGCGGACTCCTGAAATGGCAAGACGACTAGTCTTCTCCCGCCATTTCTCGCAGAGCCTTCGGGTAAGAGGCAGTACCTCAGCGCTGGTGAAGTCCACATTCACTCGATGGGCAAATCGGTTACGGATGTTCTTGATCGCGCGGAGGATCTCAGCATCTTCCTGCGTGATGATCCCGGTGAGAACGGAAAGCTGAATACGCGCACCGAAGCTGCCAGCAGGAGCGCGGCCGTCGCCGCTCAGGCCGAGGAATTCCTCGCGTTCGCGCGGGGTACCTGCAAGCCGCATGCTGAGCAGCTCGGCTATCGCGAGGTCAAGAACGCCCGCAGTCACTATCGCGAGCTCACGCCTCGTCAGGTGTCGGTACTCCTCATAGATACGCGAGGCACCAGGAAACACATCCGATAGCCATTTTTCGATTCTCCACGCCATCATTCTTCCTTAGCCAACCATGATTGGTGTGCGAAGGTGCAGTCTATCCTTACCGTGCGCTGACCACCGCAATCACTATCGCCGCCGAATCTAGACTCACTTCTCCTCCCGCATACTGACATGGGTGTTCCCGCACGACAGCCTAACGCCAGGTAGCTCTTCCGGCAACCTCGCATGCGAGGAGGACTCCTCACCTAGGATGTGGAAGATTGTCTTGACAAGCTGCTGTGCTGGGGTCTCGCCCGTCGCGGGCTGCTTCACCCGGCGCTGAGGACTTCGAGCACGTCCGTTCGGGCGTTCGGGGAGACGATCAGCACGTTCGTCTGGATGTCCTGCAGGTGCAGGCGGACGGCCTCCGTTTCGATCCCCGGCGGGGGCAGATCGGGGGACACATACCCTATCTCTCCACTCAAGCCACGCCAGGGGGCAGCGAACTCTCCACCACACATCAGGCGATCTGTTGTTAAGCGGCAGAGGCTATCTATCCACCACTTGCCCGACATCCTGTGCCTCAACCTCAAAGCACTGCCGGCCGGGACCATGGAGCCAGAAACTTCTGCCGGGGATGTCGCGCCCGTCCGTTCCGCTGTCGCGGGCGAAGACGGCGCAGAGCTCGAATGTCTTGTCGCCGAGCACACGATACTCGTAGGGCTGCCCGGTCGCGGGGTCGGCCAGATCTCGCACGATCCTCTCCTCTTCCGACAGCTCTGCGAGCGAAGCGGGCAGGTGCCCCTCTCGCGTCCAATAGATGTCCACCCCGTAGGCGAGTTGGTGCAAGTCGTCGACACGCCGTTCGTCCAGCCGGCGCAGGCGCTCCTGAGCGGGCGAATCGAGTAGGACGACTCCGACAACCACGGCTGCCAAGACGGCGGCTGAGACAACGATCAGGATGACGAGGTTCGCTCGTGACTTCCTCATGCCTCGCTCCGCGTCTCTTCCTTGCGGAGGTCCCACAAGTAGTAGCCGAAGACAGCACCCGCGATCACGGCCACGGTCGCCACCTTCAGCGCGAATCGCGCAGAGAGGTCGCCGCCCAGGAAGCTGTACACAAGTGCCGTCAAGTCGCCGATGATGATCCCCGCGGCGACAAACAGCGTCATGTAGGTCAGCCATTTGCGAACCTTCGATGCCCGTTTGCTCGGGTCGCGCTTGATGGAACGGCCGATCAGTAACGAGAGCCACAGGAAGATCGGGAACGCGATGACCAGAGAGGCGACCGAGAACCGGATCGCTTGCCGCACCGAATCGACGAAGCCTGTGTACGCAGCAGGATCGGGGAACCCGAGGTTGATGAACTGGAAGATAAGTCGGCCGAAGTTGAAGGCGGTCAGGTAGAGCGTGGTGAAGAGTACGAGGTAGATGAACGCCTCGCGTGCCGACAGATACAGCCTGGGCCTCGGAACCGGAATCGGAAACTCGACGGGAGCGAACGCAGCCAGCGCATGCTCGACCTGATCGGCTTTCCAGCCCGCCTCCAGCAGAGCGCCCTCAATCTCCGCGCGGGGAAGTCCGCGCGCCAACGCATCCTTGACGAAGCCCAGCAATTCCTCGTTGACGGCCATGTTCGTCCCCTCCTTTCTTCGTTCCAGGACCACGAGGTCTCTCGCTCGGCAGCGTACAGACATGTAATACGGCGAGCAAATGGGGGCGATTGCCTGCTTGACAGTACCTGCAGCCGATTCCTACCCCACGCCCTTGCTCATCGCGAACCCCATCGAGCCCAGCAACAGCACGGTGGTGGCCACAGTGACGAGCCACAGCGGCACGTTGAGGCGGAACATCGGCAGCCCCATCAGCAGGATGGCGCCAAAGAACAGCACGAGGTACGGCACGAGGATGCCGTAGCGAATGGGCGAACGAAACTCGATCGCCCACACATACTCCACGGCAATCATCAGCGCCACGAACGCCACGTAGACGCCCGGGCCAATCCAGTGCCGCCACCCGGCGCCCGCACGAACAAACGCGACGAGGGCCACGGTCGCCGGGATGGCCAAGCCAATCATCACGCGGCCGAGCAGGTGATTGACCGCCATGCTTCCGGTGGGCACCCGCGAAAGGAATCCCGCCGCCTGCAGGAGGTTGACCGCATTCACGACGCCCCAGACGGTCAGGACGGCCCACCAAGGGCCGGCACCTGTGTCAGCCTGCATGTTGGGCCTCCCCAACGTGCGTTCCCACGATCGCGCAGCCCGGCTGGCTTTCCCTACGTCCCACTCGCCGTTCGACGGCGGTGGATCGGGCGTTCACGATTCGCTGCCGTCCGGCACAAGCGTGAAGGCGTTCCTCATCGGCTCAGGGATGGCGCTCGGGCGGCCACCTTCAAGCGTCATGTCTGCCCCATGCTCAGCACTGCGGCCCTCAGGCCGGGCAGGTGCGCCCAGACGTGCTCCGCCTGACGACGACAGACCTTCGTGTGCGTCCAGCGCTCGTGCGGATCGCTGGTGGGAAACCGCTGTGGGACGTAGACGGAGGAGCGCGCGGTGGCCGGGACGCCCAAGAGGAACGCCTCAGCCGCGGTGAATAGGCGATCGATCCGATCGAGGGGCAATTCGCCACCAGGCTCATCGGGCTCAGGGAGGTCGTTGTCGATTCGCGAGCAGTACCACCAGACGCAGTTGCCCAGATGGGTGAGCGTCTCGTCGATGGCGCGACGGTCGACGGCCGGTCTCCGGGCGCGCTGCTCCAGAGAGAGTGGAGTGACGAGCTCTCGTACTTCCTCCAGAACCCGGCGGACGAAACGAAGATGGGCGGCGACTGCACCGTCATCGAGCGGGAGGAGGTCGCGTTCGAACAGGACGGCCGGATTCCCGGATTCCCAAACCGGCGAGCCACCCACGTGCTCCGTTTCGACCAGCCGAACAGCGGACGGGTCTCCCGTCCGCACCAGACGCGTCAATGTCTCGGTCTCGGGCGTGAGGTCGGCAAGACCCTCGGTCAAGAGCCAACACGCGTACTCGGCGATTTGGGCAGGAGCTGCTCCTTTCAACGCCGCTGCGGTCTCTGCCCGGAGACATAGGCCAGGCAGCGCTGGGATATGACCTAGACAGCCCAGGGCTCCCGCGTCCTCCACCAGCAGGTCGAACGGAGGAAGCTGGACAGCGGACTGGGCGTTCATGGCTCCGGACCCTCCGGTGCGAGCGGCATGATTTGTCTGATCTCCTCGGGTATCGAGCTGGGGCGTCCGGTCTCGGCGTTCACGAACACCCAATCGGTTTCGCCCCTGGCCAACGTCTGGCCGTCGGACAACCGCGTGAACGCGTACCGGCGCAACGAGCGCACACGACGTAGGCTGGCGATCCACGTGGCTGCCTCGACACGATCGCCGGCAAAGGCCGGACGGAGGTACTCGATGTGGTGAGAACGGGCGACCCACGTTCCGCCGATGTCATGCATCAAGTCGACGCCGCCAGCGGCCGCGAAGTGCGCAATGGCGATGTCCTGCATCCACTGCACGTAGGCGACGTTGTTGACGTGCCCGTTCCCGTCGATCGCGTCCTCCGGAACGGTGAACTCGTTCCGATAGACTCCGTCCACCTGTGGATTCGCCGCTTCGTCCTTGGCCGCGTCGCGTGGTTGCATGGTCTTGCGGAATCCTAGGGCCGCGACCCCGCACGATCAACCCGCGAGAACCATCCAGACGTGTCGCCGATCATCGGCGCGGAGTAGAACGAAGCTCCGATCGTTGCGAATTCGGGCATGCGTCCTCCGACTGCATCCACACGACGACCGAAGACCGAACCACAAGACCTTTCTCCCGCAGAGGCGCTGAGACGCAGAGAGGGGACTACCCAGGAACGGTGAGTTGCGCAGGGGCACTACTTGTCGTTTCTCCAGTTTTTGCCCTTCTCCGCGCCTCTGCGTCTCTGCGCGAGTTGGCTCTTGTCCTTTCAAGGAATGCCTAAACCCTTTCTCCCGCAGAGGCGCTGAGACGCAGAGGGGGACTACTTCAGTACAGTCCAAACAGAAACGCTACGTTGCCCAGGGGTACCGTCCAAACCGTTTTGCCTCTCGCGCTGCTCTTGCCCTTTTCCGCGGCTCTGCGTCTCCGCGCGAGCCCAGTGTTGTCGCTTCAAAGAAGAACTAGAACCTCAACCCCTTTCTCCCGCAGAGGCGCTGAGTCGCAGGGGGACTACTCGTCACTGCAGTTCAAACGGAAACGCTACGTTGCCCAGGGGTACCGTCCAAACCGTTGTTGCCTCTCGCACTGTTCTTGCCCTTCTCCGCGCCTCTGCGTCTCTGCGCGAGTCCGGTTCTGTCTTCTCGCGAAGTACCTGGAATCCTTCTCTCACGTAGAGGTGCGAAGACACACAGGGGATCATTCTTCCAGGCCGTTGACACAGCGGGTGATTCCATCCTTCATCAGCGCTTCGCCGAAGTTGAGCAGGTACCCCAGCTTGCACCCCGTCAGTCGCAGATACGTCTGGACTTGCTTCTTGTGTACGGCCGTCACACGCTCGACCGACTTCAGTTCCAAGATGACCTTGCCCTCGACAATGATGTCCGCCCGGAACCCCTCGTCGAACGTTACGCCCTTGTAGTCGATCGCCACAGGGATTTGCCGGTCAACCTTCAAACTCCGTTCCTTCAGCTCCTGGGCCAGGACAACTTCGTATACGGTCTCCAGCAGGCCGGGGCCAAGCTCACGATGCACAGCAATGGCCGAATCGACCACGATTGTTCCGATCTCATTCTCCGTCATTCTCTGCGCCTCCGCGTCTCCGCGCGAGTTCAGTCTTGTCGCTTCAAAGAAAAACTGGAACCTCAACCCCTTTCTCCCGCAGAGCCGCTGAGTCGCAGGGGGGAACTACTGCACTACAGTCCAAACGGAAAGAGTGAAAGGGGACTACCCAACCCGTTCCTCTCACTCGCACCGTTCTTGCCTTTCTCTGCGCCTCTGCGTCTCTGCGCGAGTCTGGTCCAGTTCCTTCAAGGAACGTCTGCAACCTGAACCCTTTTTCTCCCGCAGAGCCGCTGAGTCGCAAGGGAAACTACCCAACCTCGTCTTGCTCTTCTCCGCGTCTCTGCGCGAGACTGCTCTCCTCCCATGCCATCAGCAGCTTGTGTACAAGCTCTCAGCATGATCGACGGTTCGTACCCTTCCACCTCCCGAGGGGTGGGTCCTGACTTCGCTACCCGCCGTTCAACGCAAACTCCGCGACGAACGGGGCGTGGTCCGATTCGGGGTACTTCGTGTCGAACGAGAACGGCAGGCTCTCGTCGTGAAGGTTTTCGTTGTAGATCGCCGCGCCTCGGAAGAGTGGGAGCAGCGACTGCGAGATCAGCATGTGATCGAGCAGATTGCCGTGTCCGTGATGCAGGTGGCTGAAGCGTACGGTCTCCGGAATCGCTCGGCTGCACGGCACGAGGACGCTCGATTGCAGCTCCGGATTGTTCGTGTTCTCCACCCGGCCAGCGATCGCCTCGACCGGGACCTCGCCTGGCTCGGCGTTGAAGTCGCCACAGATGAGGATGTTGGCATCGGGATCATCCTTGAACAGCTTGTCGATCAGAACCCGGGCCTCGAGCGCCTGTCCGACACGCTTGATCGAGGAGAGGAAGTACCCTTCGGCCCAGCCTGCGGCGCTGTTCCACGTGTAGTTGTTCTCCTTGCGCCCGGCGACGTTCGTCGCCAATCGCGACTTCAAGTGCAGGTTGAGCACGTGGAGGGGCCCCAGCTCCGGGACGCTCAGCGTTGCGTGCAGGATTGGCCGCTCCCACGTGAGATCCTTCGCTTGAGGTTCAGGCGGATCTGCGGTCACCTTCCGATACATGAGCTTGTCGATGCGATCGTTCTTGTACTGATCCCAGTCCTCGACCGGATAGCGCGACAGGATGACGAGGTTCCGCTTGTCGAACGGTACGCCGCCCGAGGTCTTGGTGTGGATTCGCTCGTATCCCGCGTAGTCGGTCCCCGCTAGAACCTTGTCTAGGGCGGAGAGATTCCGCTTTGGGTTGTCCGACGTGTGCTCCGGCAGCTCCTGTCCGTGAACCTCCTGCAGGCAGATGATGTCGGCGTCGAGCCGCTCGAGCATCCCTCGAAGAATCGGGGCTCGCTCGTCAAGCGAGGGGTTCTTCGAGTCCGCTGCCTCGTCCAGGTTCTCGATGTTGAATGTCGCCACTCTCATTAGGATCACTCCCCTCCCCATTGGATGGATGATTGAGCCATCATAGCACGATGTCCTGAAGGGGCGCTGTGTTGCGAGCTGCCAGATCGAGGGATCGGCAGTCAACATCGACGAGAAGGGAGTCGCCGCAGCTAGTTCGTCTCTCCCGACGGGCCGCGCGGCCGATGGATTCGCGGGATCCACATCGGGACTTCGCGCATGTACTGCCGATAGGCGTCGCCGAATCGGCCGACAAGCCGCCGCTCTTCGTGCCGCGAGATGTAGTGAAGGAAGGCGACCGCGATCAGCACGACCGCGGCGGACGCCAGCGAAAGGCTCACCAACAGCAGCCCCAGGTACAGGAGCACCTCACTGAGGTACATCGGATGACGAACGACGCCGAAGACGCTCTTGCGAATCACGTGGGGCGTCTCGCGCGTTTCGCCGAATACGATGCGCAGGCTGACTGTCGCGAGGTACCCGGCGAGGATCAGGAGCAATGCCCCGACCGGAATCCTGACGAACAGTGGCACGACGTCATTGAGGAAGGTCGTGTATCCCAGGAGCTGGTCGCCGATCCAGATTACGAAGAACAGGACCGCGAGGAAGAGCTGGCCCGCGTCGCCCCACGGATGCTCGCCGACCAGATCGTCGCGGCCCTCTCGGTCCGCCCGTCTCCCATGTCTACTCATGCCACATCCCTTCTTCTCCACCCGATTCAACACACGCTGAGGAGCTACCGGAAGCAAGCTCGCTCGTCACCGCCTGCTGAAGAGTCCCGAACACCCTGCATCCTGTCGCGCGTAGTCGCTCGAAGCTCTGATGCCCCTTCGCGATGAGGAGGATGGAGACGCCGAGCGCGTCAGCGACCTCAGCGTCGTGGTCGGTGTCACCGATCAGCAGGCTCGTCTTGGGGCGGATGCTGTGGTCGGCCAACAGTTCCCGTCCGCGCGAAATCTTCGAATCGGCCTCCAAGTGAGCCAGGCCGTAGACCGCGTCGAAGAAGCCGGCGACTCCGAGATGCTCGATGGTGTTGAGGAGCAGCTGTTCCTCCATCGCCGACAAGACGAACTGGCGCATCCCCGAGCCCCGGAACCGCGCCAGGGTATCGCGCACGCCGTCGTGGAGTGGGCACGCCATCAACCCCAATGCGTACACACCATGGAACTCGGCCGATAGAACTGCCATTGACTCCACTTCGGGATCGAGCCCGATCCGACGGTAGTAGGTCTCGACCGGGAAGCCGAAGACCTCCCGGTACGTCTCCCGCGTCAGCGTCGGCAGCCCGCGCTTTGCCAGCTGTACGTTCACCGAGCGAATGACGAGATCGAGGTCGTCGACAATCGTCCCGTTGAAATCCCAGATGACCGCCTCGAGTTCGCCGGACAGCCTCACTATCGGCTCCGGATTGCGCCCCAGAGCATCACAATACCGAGCAGGCCGAAGCCGATCGCCCTGGCGATGTCGCCCGTCGACGCCCCCCCCGGCCCGAATCATCCCGGTGTAGAGCCCGGAGGCCCAGAACCCTCCTGCCGAGAGAACGGTGAAGCCCCAGCGCGGGAACCGACCAACCTGTGACGTAGATGCGCCGTCAGAACGTTTCATCCTCTTGCACCTCGCTTTCCCGGCCCGCTGTGCGCGGTCCGACGGATCGCCGATTCGCGACTTGCCCCTCTGCTGCGGCGGATCCCCTATTGTTCCAACGCAAGCAAGTTCCTCGCCTCGCCTGACACCGCCCCCGTCGACTGCACCCTGGAGCAAGGCCGACCCTCGGGTAGCAGTCGGCAACCGGAGTCCGAAGTCCTCACGATTCGACTCCAGCGTCAGCAGCCCCCACCTGGCCGGCTGCACGTTCACCCATCGAGCCGCGGGATTGATGTCGTCCACGATCGTCCCGTGGAAGTCCCAGATGACGGTCCCGATGCCCGCCAGCGTACCTGCGAAAGCCTAGCCTTTCCGTGACTCGACGGCGAAGAGCCCGCCGACGTAAGGCTCTTGATGCGCCCAGCTCCCAGGCACGGCCTCGGAGGGCGGCTCCATCATCCGCGACAGGTCGTCGATGCGCAGGATCGTCAATCCAGCTTCGAGGAGCCTGTTGAAGATGTCGTCCAGGTAGTGGCGGAACTCGATCGCCCCGTCGTTTCGAGTATTCGTCCGATCCGAATAGGCCTTCGTGATCCGATACCCTCCGCCGTCCCAGTCGACAGCGTGGATCGCAGGCTGGTGGAAGTCCGTGCGATAGAGACCGCCCCGCCTCAAGACCCGCGCCACTTGGCGGTACACGACACGAACGTCAGGCACGTAGACCAAAGCCGTTCCGTAGACGATGTGGAAGCACTCGTCGGCCAGTGAAGAGAGATCCCGCATGTCGGCGTGGACCGTCGTCACGTCGTAGCCGTAGTACGCGGCGGCCTTCCGGTCTCCAGCGATCTGCCCTTCGCAAAAGTCGACCACGACGACGCGGGCACCGAGAAGCCCGAACACAGCTGACTGCTGGCCTCCGCCGGACCCGATACAGAGAACGTCTTTGTCCTCGACGTCGATGCGGCTCGCAAACGAGCAGACGGTTCTCAATCCGAGAGAGGAAGTCTCCTCACCTGTTGCGATCCGCCGGATGAGATCGGGAGTCAGATCGAGCCATGGAATCGTGTATCCGCAGTTCTCTTTGACCATTCGATCCCAGTGTCGCGCATTCGCTTGGGCGACCTCATCTGCGTACACCACCCGCTGCTCCTCAAACGCGATGCTGCAAACATGCCGTGCCGGTCACTGCACATGACGCAGCGAGAACGACGATCCCACCGATCAACGAACAAGACGCGAAGCCAGGTCGCGAGTTTCTCAATACGGCGCGGCCTTGTCGGCCTTCTTTGCCTTCTTATCGGCGCGTTTCTCTTTGAGCGACTTCTGCGCTTTCTTTTTCTCGCTCGTTCGCTTCTTGTCTTGCGATTTGGCCATGAGAAGCCTCCCTTCCGTGAAGTATGTCGTGCCCCCCTCAAAGCAGATCCTACAACATCCGGAGGTAAGAAGGCAGTAGTACACCAGTGCCCTCTGACCCACGGACCCACTCCCTACGCCGACAGTACCTTCCGCCAGAGGGACTGCCTTTGCCACTCTGTGAACCCCATCGACTTGTAGAATCCCTGATCCGATCCGACGTAGGCGGCCGTCGCACCCTCCGCCGCGCAGCGCCGGATGCCTTCGAGCACTACCGCGGTTCCCAAGCCCATCCGGCAGTAGTCGGGGTCGGTCGCAACCGGCTCTACGCAGCAGGCGCGGTTTCCAGAGTCCATCCACGTTCCCGAGAAGGAGACGAAGTTTCCGTCCGGCGCCTCGGCCACGATCGTCAAATCCCTACGGAGACTCGGCGCCAACAGCTTCTTCCGGCGATCGTCGAGTTCATCTTCGGGTGGCTCGCCCTCATGATTGAACCCGCGGTGCATCACGCGGTGAACCTTAGCGACGTCGAAGTCGTCGGCGAGGCTCTTCAATCGGAACCCGTCAGGGACGTGGATCTCCGGGAACGGCGTCGGGATCTCGAGGCGAGACGCCACCTCCGAGTTCTTGGGCTCCAGTTTCTCGAACCCCTGAGATACGGCAACCGCCTGAAACGCGCCGTCCGCATCGTCGATGTATACGTGCACGGCCTTGCCGATCTTGAACTCGCCGCTGAGGTGTTTCTCTGCGTAGAGCAGGATGTCCGCCTTCAGTGAAGGGTCGCGGGGGTCGAGCTGAACGTAGAGGACCCCCATGCGATCCTCGAAGTGAACGAGGCCGATAATCTCACCGTCGTCCTCCCAGAGACCGCATCGCCCGAGTTCGTCTCTCAGGCCGCGTTCGTCGAGGTTCGGGTGGAAGTGCATGTACTCCCATCGCGTCGGATGCCAGTTGCCATGCGGTCCGCCGGGAAAGGTCCGACCGAGGAACTCGCCGACGGCCTCGAAGTCTTCCGGATATCGATACGAGCGCTGTTGAGTAGCCATGACCGTCCTTTCCGATGGGCGTGATCATACCGTCCAGCCGGACCGCCTTGCAGTGCGCCGATCCCGCTTGGAGAATCGCCGCAACATGCCGACGATCTCCCCCATCAAATCCGCCCAATTGCATGCGGCCTTCCTCAAGGCGTTCGCCGACTACGCGATGGACGCGAGCGGCACGACGGAGGAGCGGCTGCTCCTTCGCATGCGGAAGAATGCCGTCGATTACCAGATCTCGCCCGGGCTCTATGACGACGACCGGCTCGTCGGGTTCACGCTGATCGGAATCGACGAGTGGGGCGGTCACCTCACGGCCTACGACGCCGGAACCGGGATCGTGCCGGAGTTCCGCAAGCAGGGCTGGGCGAGAAAGCTCTTCGATCACGCGCTCCCGGCTCTCCGCGAGCAGGGCGTCGAGCGATTCGCACTCGAAGTCCTGCAGCAGAACGAGCCGGCGATCAAGGCCTACAAGAAGAGCGGCTTCGAGACCGAGCGCCAGCTCAGGTGCTATGTCGGCGAAACCGCCACCCTGCGGTCGTGGAAAGCCGCGGCCGACATCGAAGTCAGGCCGGTCGATCGGGCTGCTCTGTCTCAGCTGGAGCCTTCGGCCGACTTCCTCCCGTCCTTCGAGAATCGGTTCTCAGCCGTCGACGCCATCGAGAGTGACGTCCAGATCTTTGGCGCCTTCGACGACGCGACGTGCATCGGCGGTCTGGCGTACAGCCCGCCCCTGAACTGGCTGCTGAGCCTCCTGGTCGATCGCGAGTCTCGCAGGCGCGGCGCCGGGACGGCACTGATCCGACATCTCGCGTCTCAGCTGCCCGACTCCGTGACGCGTCTCAGCGCACTCAACATCGATGGGGAAGCCACGGCTACGCAAGCATTCTTCGAATCGCTCGGATTCAAGCCCCTCGTCGACCAGTATGAGATGGCCCGAAGCCTCTGAAGGCGTCGCGGTGCGGGCCAGTCCTCTCGAATCCCTCTACTACGCCAGGCTCTTCTCCGCCGCCTCGACGGTCTGCGTCATCAGCGTGGCAATCGTCATCGGTCCGACGCCGCCGGGGACCGGCGTGTACGCCGAACACCTGTCGACGACCGCTGACAGCTCGACGTCACCGACGCCACCGGGGTGATAGCCGGCGTCGATGACGACGGCTCCGTCCTTGACCCAATCGCCCTTGATGAACTCCGGTCGACCGACCGCCCCCACAACGATGTCCGCCATCCCTACGATCTCCGGAAGGTCCTGAGTTCGGGAGTGGCAGACCGTGACGGTGGCGTTCTTGTTCAGAAGCATCAACGCCATGGGCTTCCCAAGAATCGGGCTGCGCCCGACAACAACCGCCCGCTTGCCCTCAATGGGGATCTCGTAGGCTTCGAGGATCTTCATGATCCCGGCCGGCGTCGCCGACCCATAGGCCTCCTCGCCCATCGCCATTCGGCCAAAGCCCCACGTCGTGACGCCGTCGACATCCTTCGCGAGGGCGATTCGATCGAAGCACACACGCTCATCGATCTGATCCGGAACGGGATGCTGAAGGAGGATGCCGTGGACGTCAGGATCCGCGTTCAGCTTGTCGATCTCGGCCAGGAGCTGCTCCGTCGTCGTCTCTTCCGAGAGGATCACTTTCCGGGACTCCATGCCGACGCGACTGCACGCGTTCCCCTTCATCTTGACGTACGTCGCTGAAGCCGGATCCTCTCCGACGAGAATCGTAGCGAGAATCGGCGTACGACCTCCCGACTTCTCCTTCACCTTCGCGACACGGTCGGCGAGCGACGCTTCGATCTGTTTCGAGAGTGCTTTCCCATCCAGGACGACAGCGGCCATCGGACCATCCTTTCTTGCTCAAGGAGCCATGAAGCAGCGATTTCGGTGCGACCCTCATCCTAAGGAGGGCGCAACCAGGTCAACGACCCGACGACCCATCGACAGACGGTGACGTGGCGGGATCTGTCTTCGGGCTGTGCAGTGCAACGACGAAGCCGTTGATGATCATGAGAGCCGCGCCGGCGTGACATCGCCTGCACGCATCTTGTTGGCGCCTCAACGAATCAAGACGGCTTCTTGGCGCTTGGCTTCCGTTTTGCCAGCTGCTTTAGCCGAGCCTGTGCTTCCCTCTTGCCAATGCCTCGCAAGCCTGCGAGTGTGGCGATCTGCTCCTTGCGGGGACGTGTGATCTCCCGTTCCCAGTTGTAGATCGACTGGGGTGACACCCCGACCAGTTGTGCATAGTCTGCGGCAGACAAACCCAGACGTGCCCGTTGCGCGCGCAATCCTCTCGACGTAAATCGCACGCGCGCTGCGCTGCTGCTGACCGTCGACACCGGGGGCTTCTTCAGAACCAGCCCTTCAAGGAGAGAAACCTGTCGCTCAAGCTCCAACACCTGTCGTTTCAAAGCGGCAATGTCCCGTCGGTACTGCGCCGATGCCTTCTTCAGGGTTTCCGTCTGACTGCGGGCTTCCTTGCGCGCCAGCCTGGTAACCTCATCCTTTAGTACCGTGGCTATGTTTGGCATGTCGCTCCTTTCTCTGTTTCCGCCGACGTCCCGGCTCAGTCGAACGTAGGGACACCAACTACAATCCGCCTCAGCAACAAGGTCTGTGTCCACCCATTATCTTCCCTCACTTGTTGGAGGGCAAACAGCCTGGCACCCTTCAACGAGATCACAGAGTGGCGAAGGCCGCCATTGGATTCCGTACGGAGATGGGAAGACCGCGGACCGGAGACGCTGAGTTTGCACTGACAGACGATGTGCTGGTCCTCTACGTGACCGAGGCAACGGCAATGGCGTGTGTGCCATTGATGCGTCCGAAGATGCTGCCGTCGTCTGCTGTCAGATACTCTCTCTGGAGATCTGCTGCGGCATGCTGAGCGACAAGCCGAAGGCCGCGATTGGAGAGGAACGTCTCGATCTCACCTTTTTCGATGCCGAATGTCCAGCCCTCTCCCGCCCTCGATACTCTCTGGAAGATCTCCTTCTCACCGTAGTACGTGTTCTCGCGTCTGAGCACGGACGCATAGATGTAGTCAAACACAACGATGCTTCCTGCCGCGCTGTCTCGGATGAAGGCGAGTGTGCTATCAACAGCGTCTGGCGCCAGGTACATCGTCACCCCTTCCCAAAGGAAGAGGGTTCTCCGGCCTTCTTGGTAACCCGCAGCAAGCAGAGCCTCCGATAGGCTCTGCCGGTTGAAGTCTATCGACACGAAGACGAGGTCCTCAGGAAGTGGGATCCCTTTTCGGGCGAGTATCTCCAGCTTGGGCTGCTGTGTAGTCGGGATGTCGAGTTCAAACACCTTCGTCCCGTGGTTCCCATTCTTGAAACGAAGCGCTCGTGTATCCATGCCGGCACCAAGCAGCACGATCTGCGGGAAACCATCCTCCAACGCACTGACGAACGACTCATCCAGCAGTCTGGTTCGTGCCATGACGTACTCGTAGATGCCTGACGGCGCGATCCGGCGGAAGATGAATCTCCTCAAGAGCGGCACATGGAGGATGCCTCTCGCGGGCGCTGGCAGAAACACCTTGGCCAAGTCGTCCGGCCCACGGAAGCATTCCTCCTTCTCGCAGTTGGCGCACGCCCGTGAGAAACATGTGTAGCCCGCGGTGGAAGAGAACTCCTGATCGATCCTCCGTCTTGCCACTGGTTCATGCCTCCTTCGCAGCTGTGCTCACGATGCAACGCCACGGGCTGTGCGTGCTCAGTGTTTCGGCTTCGAGACGCGCCTTCAATTGCTGCCTCAAAGGCGAACAACATTCGCGAGGGTCTTCAACATCTTGATCTGCGCCGCGTGGTAGAGACTGTGTTCGGCGACGCCGTGGATGTACTCGATCGCGGACCTCTTCGACTTTGTACCCAGGGGGTTGTCGAGCCGACGCGGATCGAACTCGGTCACTGCACGCACAAGATACGCGTGGCAGGACTTGATGAGCCTCACTTCTTCCTTCCATTGCTCCGTATCGAGCGCCTCAATTCGAACCGGCCAGCCCGTCATCCGCTGCTTGAATCCCAACCGCGCGGTCTCGCCCGTAAGCCGATTGGCGACGCTGTTCTCCCAGAACGCTACGTGGAGGGCGATCTCGCGAACGTTGCTCGCCTTCGGATAGGGCCGCCAAGTCGCCGTCTCCGCCTTCACGCCCCGCAGCAGCCCAACCGTCGTCGGCGCACCATGCCACGCCGGCCGCTCGCTCGTCGGATGAATCGACAACAGCGCGTTTCGAATCCGTGGGTCATCGCTCAGCATGGTCGCGTTTCCTCCGATTCGTGCGCAATGGGCTCGTCCGTTGTCCTCGCACACAGCGACATCTTCCAGCGACCGGATGGGCTCATCAAGCTGCTGACGATCATCCGCAATCCGTCTTCGCATTCGCGAAGCAGCTAGATCACACATCGGGGAGCGGAGTGTCGGCGGTGACGGGCGAGGGGGAAGCACCGGGACACAGGCCGTGATTCGAAAGCAAAGGCCTGGCCCCGCGGTCTCTCTATCCGAGCCATGTGTCGTTCTCATCACTGAAGAGCGGAGAGCAGGCAGGGTGGAGGCCGCAGTCTGGTATCGTGTCACCGGAATCCCGCGCGTGATGACGACCCCGGCGTCGCCGCGCTCCGTGAGAGTGACCTTGGCAGACTGTTGTAGGAATCGACAGGCGACAGGAGTCCGTTGTAGAGTGCGGTGTCCGAGTTAGCTGGCAGTCACGGTTGTGCAAGGAGGATGGCATAAGGAAAGGCAGAATTCCCATTGCTGTGATGGTTCTGTGTGCCATGATTTGCGCCGGAACCGTCGCGTGGGCGGCTGAGCCGTTGGGCTACAGCGGCGGGCTGGTTCGCAGCGAAGAGGGTACCCCGGTAGTCGATGCACTCGTTGTTGCACTCCCGGTCCTTGGAGAGGGCGCGGATGAGTCGGTGCTTGAAGAGGAAGGCTACGTCGGCAGCGACGTGACAAACGCCGCCGGAGCCTTCGAGATTGTGGTCATCCCCGGGACGTACGTGATCGTCGTCGAGGCGGAAGGGTATGTCCCAGTCTCAGTGGAAGTGGAGATCTGTGAAGGCATAGCGTTTGCCGATTCCATCACAATCATTCGGGAGGCCACGATCTCCGGCGTCGTATATGAAGCGAACGGAACCACACCTGCCTCAGAGGTCATCGTGGTTGCGACGGCGCTGGACGGGGACCTCCTCCTGGCTCAATCCGATGACGAGGGCCTTTACACGATTGTCGGCCTTCCCGCGGGGGAGTACACGCTGAGCGCATTCAGCGATCACAACCAGTATCTTGATGCCGGACCCGTGATCGTCGCCTCGGGTGACACGATCCAGGGCATGGACTTCGCCGCCGTCGTACCGGAGCCCCAGGCGGAGCCGCACTCGGATAACGGCGGCGTGGCCGGCTTCGTGCGTCTTGCTGAAGGTGGAGATGCTGTGGCCGGAGCGACCCTCCTATTGACTGACGAGTTCGGCGAGTTCGGCGAGTTGGACATCGCCCCCTCTGGCGAGGATGGCGGGTTCTTCGTTGAGGGACTGGCCTCCGGCAGCTACCAAGTCGCTGCGTTCGTCGAAGGGCACGCGGTTGTGTTCGTCGAGGGCGTGGTCGTTGAGGCAGGCGTTGTGACCTCAGGCATCGAGATCCTCGTTCTCCCGGGAATCGGTGAGATTCGTGGGACCGTCACAGCGGCTGGTGGCTCGCCGATTGCTGGTGCACTGGTGATGACTCTCGCGACCAACTGGAGTCAGGCGGCCTTCAGCGACGAGGACGGCACGTTCATTCTGACCGATCTGCCGGAAGGGACGGCGGATGTCGTGGCCGTAGCCGACGGGTTTGCCATGGCCACGATCGAAGGTGTCGTGGTCCAGTCGGGCGCAAGGGCGGACGTGAACCTGATTCTCGGGGTTGCCAACGATGAAAGCTAGACGCCAGCGCCGGAGGTGCGTGAGATGAAGGATAGAGAAGGCAAGACGACGTTGCAGAGAGTGTCCGTGGCCCTTCTGGTGCTGGCCGGCTTTGTCGTGGGCATCGCGGTCTCGGGTTGGGCCACGTTGGGCCCATACGAGGACTGCTGGGCGGAATTCGACGCTGCGGTCAAGGAACTCAATAACGAGAAGGGGAGACTGGGATACGAGTGGACCTACTTGTACAGGGCCGTTCCCGTCAGCTTGTGGGCACTTCAGCAGGCAGAGAAGGTAACCGCAGCGGCCACCAAAGCCCATAGCGGTGCCTACACCGCATGGAGCAATGCCTACAACTACTACATGTACCTCAAGGGGAGGAGCTGCAAGACCTTCAAGGGACGGTGTATCGGGAAGGGAATCGCTGTCGCGGCCGCATGGGTCAAAATGAAGGCCTTGGAGCTAGCTAGGAACTCAACCTTCGCTGCCTTCTCTGCCGCATTGTCCAGTGAGAACACGTTGCGTGAGAGCTACGAGAACAAGAAAGCGAGGATGGCAGAGGTCGAGGCGCGGAAGCGGGAGATCAGTGAGGCTCTTGACACCCTCAACGACGAGGGGCGTAGCACGTGCGCTTCGCTCCGCCTCTTGAATGAGTAGCGCCGTGAGTGTTCAGTATTGCGTCCCCGGAGCTCCGCAGACGCGGTCTCAGCTTGAGGGTGTAAGAGCGATCCGGGATCGCCAATTAGGAACCCTAAAAATCAAGATCTGACCCCGCAGATGACTTGATCGGGCTTGGACGCCGCTGGTTGAGCGTCTACTCGAGGAGAACGCCTTCACATGGGTTCAGACGGTACCAAACGGCTGCGATGCACTCGCCTTTCGGCGGAACGATCATGTCGGCGTCGATCAGCGCAGTGATAGCGGCTGCGTAAGCGACGTGGTCATACCAACAGGCAAACTCGCCCAGCACAGGCGGAAGCCGATGCGTAGCCCGTGTACCCGAAAGCTCTCTGATCGCGCTCGCCTCGTCCTCATGGACATCAAACAGCTCCCGTAGAAGGTCCGATTGGAGGGCGTCCCAAGCGGTCATCGCTACGCGATCAAGACACGGTATCCCCAACTGCGAAGCCAGTTCCTGTGGCGTTGCCGCGGTTCTCCCTTCGAGGGCGGCCCGGCTCTCGCTGTCGAACGCTTCACGGCGTGGATTGGCTTCCCCGCCAATGATGCTTCGTGCGAACGTACCGATCTCCCAACTCTGCCACGGCAGACGCTGAGAATCGAGTCCGTAGGCCCCCATATCGGGAACCGTTCCCTCGATCGCGAACAAGAAGTACCTGGCATCGGGGAACTCGGGTGAAGGGCGCGAGGGAGCTGGCGTGAACAGTGTTCCGTCTTGCACTAGCAGCGTGAGTAGGTCCATGTCGAGCATTCGTGCGCCGACGAGGAAGAAGCTGAGATCGCGTAGCGAGTACGAGCGAGAGATCGGGAGTCCCCGAAATCCCCTCTCAAGGGACTGCCAATGATCGGCGATTCGCTCCGCCAGTCGTCTACCGGTCGCCGATGCCGCGGCGACAACTCGCCTCGTCTCAGCGCAGGAGACAACGAGAAACGTCGGCCGGGGCCCATGCTTCGTCTCGGCAAGAAGGTTGAAGTGTCGAAGCTCGGAAACGGCTGTGTCGATCTCCTGTTGATCCAGCGCAAGACTTCCGTCCGCAAGGATGTCGGGGATTGTCGCCCCATCCTGTAGCCGGCAGAGCAGCCCGAGTCGGTCCCGCGTCAGTGCGGGCCACGGGTCGCCTCTTCCCGCCAGCGACGCTCGGAAGCGGACCTCACCGTTCTGGTCATTCATCCCTTGTTACCTCCTGCCAGGCATGGATCCTCAGTTGTCCGCAAGAGCGGGCGCAACTCACTTGATGAGTGGCGTTGGATGAAATTCCGGTTCACCAAAGGGGCCACAGGGCTCGGCCATGGCGTCCGCTGAAGGATGCGGTCTCAGCTTGAGGGTGTGAGAGCGATCCGGGATCGCCGATTAGGAACCCTAAGAATCAAGATCTGACCCCGGAGCCCTGCCCTATCAGACGGGACTGCGTATGTCAAGTGCACTCTAGCTTGTTCTTACATTTTCGCTGCGCAGGCGTAGAGGGATGCGGAGACGTTGGCGATACAGGTGGTTCCGTCGATGGCCCAAGGGGATGGATGCAAGAGGCAAGGTCTGACCCCGAGCGATGGGACATCGGTACACGGCAAGGCGCGGATCAGTAAGCGCGGAAACCGTGAGGTGCGTAAGCGCCTGTTCGAGGCGACATTGTCTGCTGCTCGCTACAACCCCAGTATCCGTTCGATCTATCGACGGCTGAAGGAGAACGGGAAGCCAGACAAGGTCTCGAATCGCTGCCGCAAGGAAACTGCTCCTCATTGCCCATGCCATCTACAAGAGCGGCGAGTTGTTCCGCGATCCGAACGAGAAGGAGGCTTAACATTCGATACAGAATCTGACCCCAACTCTTAGATGTCAAGCGCTACACTGTCCGTGAAACCTGGGTAACTCTACCCTCGTCATTGAACCATGGACTGCCAAGTGCGCCACCTATCTTGGAGAGAAAGGGATGCACGTGTCTCAAGAACTGGAGCGATTCATCGACAAGCAAGTGGAGGGAAGCGCAATGCCTGGGTTGGCTTGCGCGGCTGTGGTCGGCGCTGCGGTCGTTTGGTCCCATGGATCGGGCTGGGCCGATATCGAGCACGAAGTGCCGATGCGGAGCGGGACGATCATGAACGTGGCGTCGGTCTCCAAGCCGCTTACGGCCACGGCGCTGCTTCGCCTTTGGGAGGAGACGGGCTTCGATCTGGATGCCGACATCGGCTTTCTTCTCGGGTTCGAGGTTCACAATCCCCATCACCCGGAGGCTCCGATCACAGCGCGGCAACTGCTAGCCCATCGCTCGTCGATCAAGGATGGCCCGGCCTACGAAGCAGGCTATGTCTGCGGGCCGCCCGAAGAGGATCTTGAGAACTGGCTAAGGGACTTCCTGCTTCCCGGCGGCGCACGTTACTCGGCGAGTGAGAACTTCCATGCGTGGGCGCCGGGAACGGCGTCTCCGCCCGAGTCACCGCGTCCCTACAGCAACGTGGGGTACGGCCTGGCGTCGCTCCTACTAGCCAAGATCGCAGACATGTCGTTCGAGGAGTACTGTGCCGACCGGATCTTCAAGCCACTTGGCATGCGCGAAAGCTCATGGCTCCTGAAGGACACCCCCGCAGAGCGCTACGCAAGCCTCTACTCGCTCGTGCCAGATGATCCCGATGAACTCGGCTTCCACGGCGTCGAGGTTCTCCACGAACAGCTGGTGCTTGCTCGGGACGCGGCGCCGGGGAGCCTGTTCAAGCACTGCCTGTATTCGCATCCGATCAAGGCGGACGGGATGCTGCGCACATCGGTCGATGAGCTGGCACGGTTCATGGTTCTGTATACGAACGACGGCGTGTCCCAAGGAGAGCGGGTTCTCGAGCGCTCGACGCTCGACATGATGTTCTCCATCGATCCTTTCGGTCGGGCGCTTTGCTGGCAGGGCGGAACGACCCGCGATGGCCACGCCCGTTGGCATCACGGGGGTTCGGATCCCGGCGTCGGCACGCTTGTCATCCTCGAGCCGGAGCTTCGGTTAGGCATCCTGCTGTTCAGTAACTACGCGGGCCCAGCGCCCTTTCTGTCGGAGATCTACCGAAGGATCCAGGCCGCATTCTCCTCGCGTTGATCGAGAAGGCGTACTCCGGCAATCCGTCGGTGATCTCCGGGCGGCGAGGTCAAGTCCTGCAATCCAGCACTAGGATCTGGCAACTCGAAAGCTCCAGGCGACCGGGGTCTACCATTGTATTTGCACGAGGACAGGGATGCCCCCGATGAGGTAGAGTGTGGACGATGGGGGTATGGCTCCTGGGGTCCGCAGTTTCTGACTGCTCGACTCTGAAACGCGGGCGTCAGCGCGGGCGTCAGGGTCGCAGCTTTATTTTCGAATTCGTGAGGCCTCACGCTTCGCAATGACACTGATCGTCGAGAAGTGAAGACCCAGATGATCTGCGACCTCTTGAAGTTTGTAGTGATGTACGCGGACGGCATCGTGGATACGCGTATCCCGATCTGGTTTGTCTGACACAGCAAGGAAGATCTCCCAAAGGGATGGTCTTGCTGCGTCTCGTTCGCGCCGGAGTACATTCTGATCCAGGGGTGTCTCGAGTAGCTTCGGCCGCATCTTGTCGACGAGGTCGGCTCCTCCAAGGAGACTACCGGCTCGCAGGTCGTTCCAAACATCAGCACCGCAGCCTTGTCGAACGGGCGCCTCTACGGGGTCAGACCTTGCCTATTGCTGCACGATACAAGGTTTGACCCCGTAGACTTACTAATTCCGACCATACGTTCGCCCAGAGTATCAGCACTCTGGGACTCCACCAGCCTCTTGAATCCTAGAACGTCAAGGAAGGCAACAGCTCTGTTTCCCACTGATCCTCTCCTTGCGAGTGAGTCCTCCTCGCCCATCTCCTATGCCATATGCAGAGCCTCAACGGCTCTTCTCGTCTGACGGCAAGCGTTTGCGTAGTTGCTCGAAGATCTTGCCAAGGATCTGTGGAGTCGCAACGCCGGATCGTTGGAGCGAAGCGTAGTGCTCAGCATAGACGTTGTACTCGTCCGCGTCGAAGTTGTTCGGGGCATTGTCGAGGATCCATTCGAGGTTGTAGAAAACCTCCGCCAAACGGAGGTGGTGATTCCTCCTGAATGTCTTCACTGATCCTGGTCCTGCGAGTATGAGGACTCCAGACTCGTCGTCGATCTTGTATATGTACTCCTCTGCTCTCCTTGTCGCAATGTTCTCGTGCATCCTCGTACAGCGCTTCTCAAGACGCTCTCTCTTGGAAGCTAGCTGGCCCGGTTCGTCCTGTGCTCCTAGCTTCGTGAGAAGCGGCAGTCTGACTTCGCACTGCTTCTTATCCCTTGTATACGCATTGCGAATCGACACGCTCTCGTCCTCAACGGGGCGGAGGATCAATCTATCGGGCCTGCCGAGCGCCGTGAGTGCTATCGGGAGAAACTCACCTGAGAAGACCGACAAGCTCAGGTCCGATTGCTGAGCAACCCCAAGGAAGAACGGAAGCTCAAGGCTGTCTAGATACTCAATCTTTTTCGTTGCCTCGAGAGCGTCGAAGCTGCTCTTGATCTGGATCGCGAAAGATTGGAGCGGGAAGAGCTGCGCTTTGCCATTGAGCATCCTTGGCTCGAAGAGCGTGCATAGGAAGTCCGATCCGATGTCGTCAGCCACGCTGATTGGATTCGCGACGAACGAGATGCGGCTGAGTAGGTACATCGCCAGATTCTCATTCTCCCACCCTGTTCGGAATGACTTCAGATGCGCCATGATGTCCGCGCCTCGCGGCCGCCACTTGCAGATCCGAGAGCCTTGTTGGGTTCGATGCGGCTCGTGCTCCGCGTGCACTCCCCATGAAAAACGGGGCACCGGATGGCACCCCGTTCTTCCCGAATGCTGCTTGTTGCACGTCGGTCGCTACCTCTACTCGACGTCCGCCATGCGTCGATACGTCTCATACCGTTCCTTGTATTCGCTCTCTAGTTGCGCGTTCAGCTTCTTGGCTTCTTCTGGAAAAGTCTGGTGGAGGCTTGCGTATCTAACCTCACCCATCAGGAAGTCCTGGAAGTCGCCTGCCGGCTCCTTCATGTCGAGCTGGAAGGGGTTCTTGCCTTCGGCTGCGAGCCGGGGGTCGTAGCGGTAGAGCGGCCAGTAGCCGGCCTCGACGGCGAGCTTCTCCTCTTCCTGCGACTTGCCCATGCCTTTCTTGAGCCCTTGGTTGATGCACGGGGCGTAGGCGATGATGATCGACGGTCCCGGGAAGGACTCGGCTTCGAGGAACGCCTTGAGGCACTGGTTCTTGTTCGCGCCCATCGCGACGCTGGCGACGTAGACGTAGCCGTAGGTCATCAGCATCCGGCCGAGGTCCTTCTTCTTGGTCTTCTTGCCGGACGCGGCGAACTTGGCGACCGCTCCGGTCGGCGTAGCCTTCGACGACTGCCCTCCGGTGTTCGAATAGACCTCGGTGTCGACGACGAGGACGTTGATGTCCTTGTTCATCGCCGCGACGTGGTCGAGGCCGCCGTAGCCGATGTCGTACGCCCAGCCGTCACCGCCGATGACCCACACGCTTTTCTTTGTCAAGATGTCTCTTGCTGCCTTGATGTCCGCGTACTCATCGCCCGCGGTCTCGAGGAGCGAGGCCAGTTTGTCTCCTGCCTCCCTCGAAGCCGCTGCGTCATCCTTGCCGGCAAGCCACGCCTGCATGGCTTCCTTGAGTTCGCCCGAGGCGCCGTTCTCGATGGCGTCGGAGATCAAGCGCGCGAGCCGATCGCGGCGGGCGGAGAGGGCGAGGACCATGCCGAAGCCGTACTCGGCGTTGTCCTCGAACAGGCTGTTGGCCCACGTCGGGCCGTGTCCCTTCGCGTTCACGGTGTACGGCACGGCCGGGGCGCTTCCGCCGAAGATCGACGAGCAGCCGGTGGCGTTGGCGATCATCATCCGGTCGCCGGCAATCTGCGTCGCCAGTTTGACGTACGGCGTCTCGCCGCAGCCGGGACAGGCGCCGGAGTACTCGAACAGCGGCTGGCGGAACTGGCTTCCCTTGACGGTCTTCCAGTCCATCACGTCGTCACGGATCGGGAGGGTCAACGCGTAGTCGTACAGCGGCTGCTGAGGCAGCTGCGTATCGAGCGGCTTCATCACGAGCGCCTTCTCGCCCTGCTTCCCGGGACAGACATCGGCGCAGTTGCCGCAGCCGACGCAGTCGAGCGGATCGATCTGGATCCGGAAGCCGAAGTCCTCCATCCCTTTGCCGATCGCCTGGATCGTGTCAAACCCAGCCGGCGCGCCATCCGCTTCCTCATCTGTGATGAGAAACGGCCTAATTGTCGCGTGCGGGCAGACGAACGCGCACTGGTTGCACTGGATGCAGTTCTCGGCGACCCACTCAGGAACGGCGATCGCGACCCCGCGCTTCTCGTACTGGGTCGTGGCGACGGGGAACGAGCCATCGGGCCCGGTCCATTCGTACGAACCGTCGAGTTCGGCGCCGAACGCGCTGACCGGGAGCTTGTCGCCGTCCTGGAGGATCATCGGTCGCATGACGTCGAGGACCCACTTCGGCATCTCCGGTTCTCCCGGCTCGCCGGTGGCGGTTGCCCAGGATGAGGGAATTGCGATCTCGGTCAGGTTGGCCGGATCGAGCGCGACGTCGACGCCGTCGTTGTTCATCTGGACGATCTTCTCGCCCTTGCGGCCGTAGGCCTTCTCGATCGCCTTCTTCAGGTGGGCAACCGCTTCGTCGACGGGCAAGACACCCGACAGCTTGAAGAAGACGGTCTGCATGATCATGTTGATCCGCCCGCCCAAGCCGACCGAGCCGGCGATCTTGACCGCGTCGATCGTGTAGAACTTGAGTTTCTTCTCGGCGATCGTCCGCTTGAGCGAAGCCGGCAGGTGCTCGTTCAGTCCGTCGAGATCCCACGGACAGTTGAGGACGAACGTGCCGCCGTCCTTGATCCCGGCGAGCAGGTCGTACTTGGCGACGTAGGCCGGGTTGTGGCAGGCGACGTAGTCAGCGGTCTTGACAAGGTACGACGACTGAATCGGCTTGGGGCCGAAGCGCAGGTGCGAGACAGTAATCCCGCCCGACTTCTTCGAGTCGTAAGCGAAATAGCCCTGCGCATAGAGGTCGGTGTTGTCACCGATGATCTTGATCGCGTTCTTGTTCGCGCCGACGGTGCCGTCCGCGCCGAGCCCCCAGAACATGCACTGGATCGTGCCCTCCGGCGTGGCGTCCATCTCGGCCGGCAACGGTAGCGACGTGTTCGTCACGTCATCTTCGATCCCGACGGTGAACCCGTTCTTCGGCTCGTCCTGCGCGAGGTTGTCGAACACGGCCTTGGCCATCGCCGGGGTGAAGTCCTTCGAGCCGAGGCCGTAGCGGCCGCCGACGATGAGGACGTCGCGGCCCGAGCCCTGAAAGACGCTCTTGATGTCGAGGTAGAGGGGCTCGCCGAGCGATCCGGGCTCCTTCGTCCGGTCGAGGACGGCGATCTTCTTCACCGAGTTGGGCAGGGCGTTGAAGAAGTGCTCGGTCGACCACGGACGGTAGAGACGCACCTTGACGAGGCCGATCTTCTCACCCTGCTCGGTCAGATGATTGACGGTCTCCTCGAGAACGGCGCACGATGACGCCATCGCGACGATGACGTGCTCGGCGTCGGGTGCTCCGACGTAGTCGAACAGGTTGTAGGTCCGCCCGGTCAGCTCGCTGACCTGTCGCATCGCTTCGGCGACGATCTCGGGGGTGGCGAGATAGTACTTGTTCGCCGCCTCCTTGTTCTGGAAGTAGATGTCCGGATTCTGGGCCGTTCCACGCAGGTGCGGGTGCTCGGGGTTCATCGCTCGTTTGCGGAACGCCTCGACGGCGTCCCACGGCATGATCTTCGCCATGTCCTCGTACGGGACCACGTCGACCTTGGAGATCTCGTGCGACGTGCGGAAGCCGTCGAAGAAGCTGACGAACGGGACCTTCGACTTGAGCGCCGAGATGTGGGCGACGATGCCGAGATCGATGACCTCCTGGACGGACGCCGACGCGAGGAGGCCGAAGCCGGTCTGGCGCGTCGCCATCACGTCGGAGTGATCGCCGAAGATCGATAGCGCGTGGCTGGCGAGCGCACGGGCCGAGACGTGGAAGACGCCGGGGAGCAGCTCCCCCGCGATCTTGTACATGTTCGGAATCATCAGCAGGAGACCCTGCGAGGCGGTAAACGTCGTTGTCAATGCCCCGGCGACGAGCGAGCCATGAACCGCACCCGCGGCACCGGCCTCGGACTGCATTTCGGTGACCTGCAAGGCCTGCCCGAACAGGTTCTTCCGCCCGTGAGCGGCCCAAGTGTCAGCGATCTCGCCCATCGATGAGCTGGGCGTGATCGGGTAGATGGCCGCGACGTCGCTGAAGGCGTACGCGACGTGGGCGGCGGCCGTGTTTCCGTCGATCGACATCATCCGCTGCGCTTTGTCTGCCATGGTGTTCCTTCTTTCCCCCTCTGTACGTTGGTTCTGTACGTAAGCTCGAAGTGTGATTGTGTCGTTGGAGTCCAGCATGAAAGTGTATCTGCGACGCCGTGCGGTCTCAATGAAACGGCGGCGAATGGAGGCTGCCGTCCGCCCGGGCGGTCGTTCAAGCACAGGAGGGAGCCCCGCGGGCGCCCGTAATCTCTCGGACGAACGTCCACGGACCTGGGCGCCCAGGCCGACGTTGTGGCTCAGGGGGTATGCCCCGCGGGCGCCCGTAATCTCTCGGACGAACGTCCGAGAGACAGTGTCTAAGAACCCGTGGTCTGAGGCATAATCCCTGTACGGCGTTGTTCCGTTGTGAACGACAAGGAGGTTGTCTGATGAAACGCTGGATCGCGCTTCTGGTTGCGGTCGCGCTGTTGGCGTCTGTTGCCGCGGTCGCAGTCGCGAGTCCGCTTCATATCGGCGGCGGACCGTCGCTTCTGAGTTCGCCGTTGCACATCGGCGGCGGACCGTCGCTTCTGAGTTCGCCGTTGCACATCGGTGGTGGGCCGGAGTAGCAGAACGCGGTAAGACGATATCGTTGGTGCGGCGAACCCCTCTCGCGAGGGAGGGGTTCGCCGCGCGGCTTTTGTCGTGAATCGAGTGGATTCGGAGACGAGGGGTGGTGCCCGTCGCGAGCGACCGCGATGCGGTACCATGCGGGTTCCGCGGTGCTTCGGATTCGAGCAGACCGAACCGTCTGCCTGTCTGAGCAGCGAGGAAGAATCAGAAAACACGGGCGCGCTTGCCCGTGTGGAAACACAGGAGTGCAATGTGATCGACGGACTGAGCATTGGGAGAGCACGGGGCGAAGAGACCGAAGATCGCCACAGAGCAGCTCAGGAACTCCTCGCCACATACCGGGCTGTTGAGGTCACGCGCCACGTGATCCCGGCCGGGAAACCGATCTACTTCGACGAGGCATCGGATTGGTCGGGATTCGAGTTCATCTACGTCCTCAAGGGCTCCCTTGTGCTTGTTCAGGACGAGGAGACCGTCGAGTTGCAGGTGGGCGACTTCTTCTATCATGCCGGTCTCCCCGAGCGCGCGTTCTTCCGCGTGGAATCTGATACAGAGGTCTTGATGGTCTCGTCGCCGCCGAGCTACCATCTCATCCAGCACGAAGTTTCTGAGATGCTTGCGCTTGCTCGTTCCGTCGAAGAGAAGGACAAGGCGACGGAAGGACACTGCCATCGCCTGGAGCGTCTCGCGATCCTGACCGGTGAGCGCCTGGGCCTCTCGGGCCAGAGGTTGATCAACCTCTCGTACGGCGCGTATCTACACGACATCGGCAAGGTCAAGGTGCCGACCGAGATCCTGGGAAAGGCCAAGCCGCTGAGCGACGAAGAGTGGGACGAGATGCGGCGACACCCCGCACACGGAGAAGAGATGCTTCGCGAGAAGGACTTCCTTCTGGCTACGTCCACGATCGTGCGCGCGCACCATGAGCGCTACGACGGGACGGGCTACCCTGACGGGCTTCGCGGCGAAGAGATCCCGATCGAAGCGCGGGTCATCGCCGTGGTCGACGCATACGATGCGATCACGTCCGAGCGTCCCTATCAGCCCGCGCTCGCTAGGGAGCGGGCGCTCGAGGAGCTTCGCCTTGGCGCGGGCACACACTTCGATCCCCGTGTAGTCCGAGCGTTCAGCTCAGTGCTCCCCGAGGACGACGATGCGTAGACTGGTCGATTCCCGATGGCGTCACGCGATGATTCTTGTCCCGCTCGGCGCAGGGATTGGTCTCGTCCTGGGTCTCTTGTGGCGGGATGTGGCATTCGGCGTCGGCGTCGGAGCCGCATTCGGCGCCGGCTTCGGCCTGCTGTTCGCCGTTCGGAATCCGCGGTAGCATCCTCTCACCGAGAGCGATGCGTGAGCAAGCCGATCCCCCGTTCTGTCCTTCCTGTCTCGATCCTGACTACAGGTTGGGGAACTTACGGTCGATGATCGTCTCCAGATTCGGCAGCCCGATCTCTTGAAGCTCGTAGCGAACGCGCGTCGTCGGCACGTTGAACGTCAGGAGTCTCGCGAGATCGATCGGCGTGCCAATGACGACGGCGTCGCACTCCGTCTGGTTGACGGTCTCCTGAAGGTCCCGAATCTGGCTGTCGCCGTAGCCCATAGCGGGAAGGAGCGGACCGATCTTCGGGTATTTGCGGTAGGCGGCGGCGATGGAGCCGACGGCGTTCGGACGTGGATCGATGATCTCCGCAGCGCCGAAGCGCTTCGCGGCAATGACGCCGGCGCCGTATTCCATCCCGCCGTGCGTGAGCGTCGGCCCATCTTCGATAACGAGGACGTTCTTGCCGCGGATGACGGACGGATCGTCAACCTGAATCGGCGATGCGGCCTCAACGATCATCGCGTGGGGGTTCATTGAGGTGACGTTTGAGCGGACAAAGTGGACGTCGTCGAGAGAAGCGGTGTCGACCTTGTTGATGACGATGACGTCGGCGATGCGAACGTTCACCCCACTCGGGTAGTAGACGAGTTCGTGCCCGGCGCGGTGCGGGTCTGCGACCACGATCGACAGGTCTGCCTTGTAGAACGAGAAGTCGTTGTTCCCACCGTCCCAGATGACGATGTCGGACTCCTCCTCTGCCTGGCGAAGGATCTTCTCGTAGTCCACGCCGGCGTAGACGACCGTCCCATTGGCGATGTGCGGCTCGTATTCCTCGCGCTCCTCGATCGTGCAGTCGTGCGTGTCAAGATCCTCGTACGTTTCGAACCGCTGCACCTCCTGCTTGACGAGATCTCCATAGGGCATCGGGTGGCGAATGACGGCCAGCGTCTTGCCGCGGCTCTTGAGGATATCGCAGATGCGCCGCGTGGTTTGGCTCTTGCCGGCCCCGGTGCGGACTGCAGTGATCGAGATCAACGGTTTCTTTGGCTCGACCGACGTCGATCTCGGCCCGAGGAGCATGAAGTCGGCCCCGGCGGCGTTGACGATGGCCGAGCGCTCCATGACGTACTGGTTGGAGACATCGCTGTAGCCGAAGACGACGATGTCGGCCTTTGTCTTCTCGATCATCGCCGGGAGGTCCTCCTCCCCGTAGATCGGAATCCCATCGGGATAAAGGCTTCCGGCCAGCTCGGGCGGATACGTGCGCCCTTCGATGTCGGGAATCTGAGTCGCGGTGAACGCGACGACTTCGTAGTCCGCTTGGTCGCGGAAATAGACGTTGAAGTTGTGAAAGTCACGCCCTGCGGCTCCCATGATGACAACGCGTCTTCTCATGTTCAGGTCCCCCTTTTCGGATGGCGGATGGGATTATACGCGAACGGCGTGCGAGGCATCCATGACTCGGTTGTGCACAGGATCACGGCGACTTATGATCGTCGCATGTCCCTCGCCAACGTCATCACCCTCTCGCGGGGACTGATGATCGCGCCGGTTGTGATTCTGCTCGCGTTCGGACACCGCTGGGCCGCTTGGTGGCTGTTCGGCGTCGCGTGCGCTACGGATCTCGTTGACGGGTACGTGGCTCGGGCACGCGATGAAGTGACACGCTTGGGGCAGGTCCTCGATCCGATCGTGGACAAAGCGCTCTACGTTTCCGTCCTGTGCACGCTTTTCGTCGTCGGGGACCTCTCGTCGTGGGCACTCGGCCTGTTTCTCGCTCCTCAGGTCGCCATCGGCTTGGGCGCGCTGATCCTCCGCGTTCGCAGGAACGCGGTTCAGCAAGCCCGACTGCCGGGCAAAGCGGCTTCGGCGTTGGCTTTTGGCGCCATCGCGTTCCTGATCGTCGACTGGCCGGGGGGGACCGAACTCTTCTACGCGGCGATCGCACTGACGTTCGTTGCAGCGGGAGACTACGCAGTCTCGGGGCTCAAGTTGAAACGCAGCTCGCAGTAGCAGCAGCGCGGGAGGCAGCGCAATCCCTGCTCCGCTAGGAGCAGGCACGGATCTACGCGATCTCGGGATTCAAGCTCAAACGCAGCTCATCCTAGCGGCAGCACGGCAGAGAGATCAGGGATACGGCTGACCAGACCCTCAGTTTAGCAGGGACTCGATGAGCTCGTCCGCGGCACAGCTGCCGTTCACGGAGTATCGGGGATTGAACGCCACGGCAGATCGCTGTAGGGATAGCGAGGGAACTCGCTGGGCGGCTCCCCCTCCAAGCGTGTCTTCTCTCTACTAGGCGGTTGGCTCAGGAATCCGTTGCCAGGGGAGTTCTCCGTAGTGGTAGGCGGGAAACGCGCTTGGAGGGGGAGCCTCGAATCGGAGTGTCTCGCCGGTCTCCGGATGTCTCACGACGAGACGCCACGCGTGCAAGAACATGCGGCGCGCCGGGACGCTCCCTCCGTAGACGTCGTCTCCCAGCACAGGGTGACCGATGTAACGGAGATGCGTGCGGATTTGATGGGTCCGGCCGGTACGCGGACAAACCCAGAGGAGTGTCTGGTTTTCCGAGCGATTCAGCACCTGGAACTCTGTTTGCGCGGGTCGTCCGCGTGGGAGGACGGTCATCCGGCTTGGGCGAGTGGGGTCGCGGCCGACGGGGGCGTCGATCGTTCCAACGTCTTCGCTGATCGTCCCTTCCACGATGGCGAGGTACGACTTGGCGACCATCCTTTCGGCAAACTGCCGTTTCAGAGAATCGAGCGCTTGGTCCGTCTTGGCGACGACCATGACGCCGCTCGTTCCCTTGTCGAGCCGGTGGACGATTCCGGGGCGCGACGGATCGTCGCTCGAGGGCAGGTTGCGCGTGGCGAGGAGACCCTCGACAAGCGTTGTCTTGCGCGTTCCTGCTCCCGGGTGAACGACGAGATCGGCCGGCTTGTCGAGCGCGAGGAGGGCGTCGTCCTCGAAGAGGATCGACAGCGGAATCGGCGCTGGCGAGAGGGGGGATGCGTCGGGGAGCGTCCAGGCGATGACCTCTCCGCTACGAAGGCGATGTGCGGTCCGATGCACAGGGTTCCCTGCGACGTGAACGTTCCCTCCGCGGATCTCCCGTTGGATCAGACTGCGAGAGACGTCTGGGCGGATCGACGCCAAGAACCGGTCGAGCCGCTCTCCGTTCGAGCGCTCGTCGACGATCGATTCGATCCGTTCCATCGTCCGTCATCCGCCTTCGCTCCGTTTGTCGTATCAGCGGAGCACACGTATAATACGAAGTTCCCGCAAGGACTGGAAGGGGAAGGACTGGGGGGTCGCCGATTGAGGCGGCCGTCGTTGTTTGATGGGCCAGGAAACGGGAGGGACAGGTAGTCGGTGGATGCCGACCAGGGCCGCAAAGGTCCTACGCCCGACGGATCGCAATCATGAACATCGAATTCATCGAAGCTCTGGAAGAGATGGCCAAGGAGAAAGGGATCCCGCGGGAGGATCTCTACGACGCGATCCGGAAGGGTTTGGCCGTAGCCTATCAAAGCGAACACGACACCGAGGAAGACGTCGAGGTCGAGATCGACGAGCACTCGGGCGATATCTCCATCAACGGCGAACGCATTGAGCTCGCCAGGTTTGGACGGATCGCGACGAAGCTGGCTGAGGAGACGATTCGCCAAGAGGTCCTTCAGCGTCGCCGCGAGATCATCTACGAGCTCTACGTGCATCGAGTCGGCGAGATCATCAGCGGATCGATCCATCGCTTCGAGGGGAAGGATGTCTGGGTGAATCTGGGCGAGGCCGAGGCGATTCTTCCGGAAGCGGGACGAATCCCCGGTGAGCGGTACCATGCCGGGCAGAGGCTTCGGTCGTTCCTTGTCAGCGTGGAGGAGACACAGGGAGATCCGAGGATCGCCCTGTCGCGTGCAGCACCTGAGTTCGTGAAGCAGCTCCTTCGCCTGGAGGTTCCCGAGATCGAGGACGGCGTCATCGTTGTCCGCAAGATTGCCCGCGAGGCGGGGCGACGGTCGAAGGTCGCGGTGGAGTCGCTCGATAGAAACGTAGACCCCGTCGGGACTTGCGTCGGTGCAGGCGGGGCACGGGTCCGCGTCGTCACGAGGGAGCTGTCCGGCGAAAAGATTGACTTGGTCCGGTGGAGCGAAGATATCACCCAGCTCCTGAAGAACGGCCTCGAACCTGCGTCGGTGCTGTCGGTCGAGTTCGACGAAGAGGCGCGAATGGCGAAGGTTCTCATTCCGGACGACGAGCTCTCCCTCGCGATCGGCAAAGGGGGGCAGAACGTCCGTCTGGCAGCGAAGTTGGTCGGGTACGACATCGAGGTGAGCAGCCCTTCCGAGGCCGAAGCCGCGGCCGCGGCCTAGCGTCTCTCCGCCTCCGAACATGAAGTCACTGAGAGAGCGGCTCCTAGGTCGTGCGTTCCGAATCGGACGTTACTACGCGTGGTGGGTGCTGATCGTCTCCCTTCTGCTGACCGGTTTGGGCGTGTACTACGCGCGTGACGTCCCGCTACGCAGCTCCCTGTTCGACCTCCTTCCGACCGACGACCCGGTCATTGACGAGTATCGCCAGAACGAGCAGTACATGGCGGAAAGCGACGACATAGGTCTGTTGGTAACGCTCGTCGGCGACGTACCGGAGCTCCCGGAAGAACGCACGTCTCGTCTCCTCGACGCGGCGAAGCGGATCAAGGAGTCGCTTGAGGCGGATCCAGATGGTGAATTCACGGAAGTGCGGTACCTGCACGAGATCTCGCCGCAGATCCCGGACCAGTATCTGAATCTGTTCGAGCTCGATGCGGCGGAACTGCTGCGCATCGAGCAGAGCGTCGAGCTGGCGCGTGGTGCGATCTCGGGCGACGCGGAGTTCACCCAACTGCCGGACGGGACGACCCTCGGAGGAGCGTATCGAGCGATCAGCCAAGCTTTCAGCGAGGCGCTCTACCGCGGCGATTTCACGGATGCCATCGGCTCGGGGAACCTGGAGGAGATCAGGACCCAGCTTGGCTTGGTCGGAGAGCTGAACGCCGGGGTGCTGCTGGCAATCGAGGGACTTCCAGGGCTGGCGTCGGTAACCGTGGCCGTCGAAGATCTCACCGGGATCTTCGCCCCGACGCCTCGGGAAGGATCTCGCGAGCCGATCCCGTTCCTGTCGAAAGATCGGTCGAGCCTGCTGATGACCGCGCGCCCTCGGCTTCCATCCAGGGTAGGCGTCAAGTATTCCACGCTTGTGACAGAGAAGGTGGATGCGGCGATCGCTCGCGCCGACCCTGAGGCACTCGGCGTTCGCGTTGGGGTCACGGGAACGTACCCATTCAACGCGTCCACAAGCAGAGTCGTCAACGCCGACATGGTGCGCACGACGGTCATTTCCTCGATCGGCGTGTTCGTGATCTTCTTGCTCGCATTCGGGTCGATCCTCTATAGCATCGTGGCGGTGGTCCCGCTCCTGATCAGCGTGGTGCTCACGATCGGATGGGCAAAAGCAAGCGTTGGCGGATTCAACCTGGTGACGACGTTTCTGCCGGCTCTCATTCTGGGATTGGGGATCGACTACGCGATTCACCTGATCTCACGGTACTCGGAGGAACGCAGCCGGGGCAAGTCGCTCAATCGCGCGCTGTACGCGGCTGTCCTCCACAAAGGGACCGCGTCCTTCGTTGCCGCGACAACGACGTGCTTCGTCTTCCTCGGTCTGTTGACTGCGAAATCTCGGGCCCTGTTCGAAATGGGCGCCATCACGAGCGTCGGCGTGATGATCGCGTTTCTCGTTACGCTTCTTCTGCTTCCAGCGATGATCACGCTGGCTCACTACTTGTTCCGCCTTCACCTTCGGGAGACCGTTGCGAACTACGCCACCCGGATGACAGGGATCTTCCGCTTCGTCACGGGCCGAGGGCGTGCGATCTTCGTCATCGTGCTCGTGCTGACGTTCTTCGTTGCCTTCCAGGCTGGGCGTACGTCGTTCATCTTCTCGAGCACCGATCTCGTTCCTCATGTGGAGTCCCAGGACGTGATGGCCGACATTCTGCGCAACTTCGAGGTCAGTCCGACCGGAATCGGGAGCTTCTTCACGTTCTACGCGTCGAGCGAAGCAGAGCTGCGAGACATCGTGACGAAACTCTCCGAGCACGAACTCGTCGAAGCCGTCGATTCCGCCGTCGGGATCTTGCCAGTCAATCTCACCGAGCAGCAGCGAACGTTGAACAGCCTGGACATCGAGGCATACGTGGACCAACTGCATCTCCTCGAAGCTTCGTTGGAGGAGCGGGGAACGGTGATCTCGGAGATCCGTGGCCTGCTCGCGCAGTTTGCCCTTCTGCAATATGGAGCGTCGCTGAACGGGCTGACAGAGATCGCTCTCGCCAGCAACCACAACCTGACTCAGCTTCGCCGGATTCAGCTTCAGCTTAGCGAACTCGACGTCCTACAGGCCGGCGAAAGCGTGGCGTCACTGCGGCTGGCTCTCGAGACACTCGACGGAGAACTGGAGGCCGTCCGGGATCTCCCACCGGTCGAGACGCTGCTGCGCGACATTCTCCTTGCCTACCCCGAGGGGATTCGTGCGAGATACCTTACGCCTGACGGCGATTTCGTGGTTCAGGCTCGAGTGAGTCGTCAGATCTACGATCGCGGGAACCTTAGCGAGTTCGAGCGTTTCGCGGCGTCATTCTCCGACAACTACTTCGGCATGCCGCTCGTAGCGCAACGGCTCGAGGAGTACATGAAGCGAGATTTCTACCTCTCCACGGCCCTGGCGTGCGTGCTGATCCTGCTCGTTCTGCGAGGGAGCCTCAGGGGTTGGGTACGTGCTCTCCTCGCCGCGACGCCACTCTTTCTTGGGTACATCTGGATGCTTGGCGGGATGCGGCTGCTCTCGATCGACTTCAACTTCCTCTCCATCACCATTTCTCCGCTCCTGATCGGGATCGGCGTCGACAATGGGATTCACATCCTGCACCGGACGATCGAGGAGCGCCTCGCGCAGCCCGACGGCGCGATCGAGAGGGGGGCGAGCACAACGGCCGTGGCGGTCGCTGTGACGTCCTTGACGACGATGTTGGTCTTCGGAAGCCTCCTCGCTGCGCGGACGCCTGGGCTGAGATTGCTGGGCATCTCCGCGCTTCTCGGGATCGGATTCTCCCTCATCTTCAGCCTGTTGTTCCTTCCGGCCGCACTCCGTGTCGAGGGAGGTAGAAGGGTATAATGCTGGAACGTAGCCGGGAAGATGAAGGGAAGTGAGCTAGTGTGCTCTTGAACTACGTTGGCTGGGGAATCAGCGCGGTCGCAGCGATAGCGATCGGCTTCCTCCTTGGCAACATCCCAAGAAAGCGCAAAGAGGACAAGATCCTCTCGTCCGCTCGCGATGAGGCGGAGCAGATGAAGAAGGAGAAGCTGCTGGAGGCCAGGCAGCAGATCCAGGAGCTCCGCGAGGATCTCGAGAAGAGAACGCAGCGTCGCGAGGAGGAGGTGGGCCGCGCCGAGGAACGGATTCTCGCTCGCGAGGATCGTCTTCGGGACAAGACGACCCAGCTTGAGAAGACGGAGGACGCCTTACGCGAAGATGAGGACGCGTTGGTCCGGTTGAAGGCCGAAGGAGAGAAGCTCCTCGAGGAGGGGAAGCACCAGCTGGAGCGGGTGGCGAGTTGGACGGAGGAGCAGGCTCGCGACCACTTGCTGAAAGTCGTCGAAACGGAGTCGCAACGCTTCTTCTCTCGAAAGATCGAGGAGATTGAGCGACGGGCGAAGGACGAAGGAGAGCAGCGCGCTGCACACGTCATCGCCACCGCCGTGCAGCGCTATGCGGCGGAATATGTTGAGGGGAACGTCGTCAGTTCCGTTCCGCTTCCGTCGGAGGAGTTCAAGGGACGGATCATCGGCCGCGAAGGACGCAACATCAAGACCTTCGAAGCACTGACCGGAGTCGAGCTTCTCGTCGATGACACCCCGGAGATGGTCGTCCTCTCCTGCTTCCACCCACTGCGGAGGGAAGTCGCGCGAATGGCCCTCACGCGGTTGATCGAAGACGGGCGGATCCACCCAGCGCAGATTGAGGAGAAGGTGCAGCGGGCGAAGGCGCATCTCTCCGAGCGGGTCAAGGAAGAAGGTCGGAAGGCAGCATTCGACCTCGGGATCGAGGTCCATCCTGAGCTCGCGATGCTCCTCGGGCGTCTGCGCTATCGGACGAGCTACGGGCAGAATCAGTTGACGCACTCACTGGAAGTGAGCACGATCGCCAAGATTCTGGCCGACGAGATCGGTATCGACGCCACCAAGGCGAAGAGGGCGGGCCTGTTGCACGACATCGGGAAGGCCGTCGATCACGAGGTCGATGGGCCGCACGCGCTGATCAGCGCCGACATGGCGAGGCGGTACGGGGAGTCAAAGGAGATCGTTCATGCGATCGCCGCTCACCATGAGGATGTCGAGCTGACCACGCCCTTGGACATCCTGATCCAGGCGGCGGACACGCTGTCGGCCGCGCGTCCAGGTGCACGCCAAGAGACCTACGAGCGATACGTCCAGCGCCTTCATGACTTGGAGGAGTTGTGCCGGTCGTTCCCGGCGGTGCACGAAGCGTACGCGCTTCAGGCGGGACGCGAGGTCCGGATCATGGTTTATCCGGATCGCGCGGCGGACGACGTTGCGGCGAAGCTCGCCTACGATATCGCTCGAGCGATTGAGGAGGAACTGAGCTATCCAGGCGAGATCAAGGTGAACGTCATCCGGCAAACGCAGTTCACCGAGAGCGCAAAGTAGCGGCTCTGAGAGGACGCGAGAAGCACGATGCAGTTACTGAAAGTATTATCCACTTCGGATCCGGCGGCATCCGCGGGGGCAATCGCGAACGGGATCCGCGATACGGGTACCGCCGAGATTCAAGTGATCGGGCCCCGCGCCGTGAACCAGACGGTCAAGGCGATCGCCATCGCGCGAGGGTACCTGGCTACGAGCGGTCTTGACGTCTACTTCGTTCCGAGCTTCGCAAGCATCCAAGTTGGCTTCGACGAGCAAGAGCGGACGGCGATTCAGTTCAGTGTCAGGACGCGCCATGGCCTGAACGGCGGAAAGCACTCCGCCCCGAGACCTGACTCGGCGAACTCGTGAACGGCGTTCTTGCCCAACGTACGGTGACTTTGTACCATTCCGAGCACCCGTTGATTCTGACCAAGGGAGTGAGCTATCGCGATGTCTAGGTTCTTCCATCGTCATCAGAAAACGATCATCTGGATCGTCGTCATTGCGTTCTTCATCGGTGGTGTCGGGCTGATCGGCCTAAACCAGGCCGGCGTCTTAAGATCGGAGCCAACGGTCGACGACGGAGTGCCCGAATACGCGGCTCGCGTCAATGGAGTGGAGGTCGACCTGGCCGCGTTGGACGCGATGGTGAACCAGGTCTTCAACCGCTATCAAAATCTGTATCAGCAAATCGGGCAGGACGCCCGCACGCTGCTTGAGGGAGCAAGCGGCGCCCTGTTCCGCCTCCAATTGCGGGCGGACGCGGCCAACGAAGTAATTCGGCGGGCGTTGTTCAAGCAGGAAGCGGACAAGCGCGGAATCCGGATCCCGAGAGACGAGGTTGAGGACGCGTTCCTGTCGGAGTACGCGAATGTCTTGCAGGCCAACCAGATCACCGAAGACCAGCTTGTGAGCTACCTGTCACAACAGGGGAACTCGCTGGAAGCGTTCCAGGCGTCTTTGCGCGCGGAAGCCGAAGTGGCTCTGATCGATGAGGCGGTCCGGGTAGTCGTAGCAGGACCGATCGAGCCGAGTGACGAGGATCTCTTCAGCTACTTCGAGACAAACATCGTGATCTATGACGTGGAGGAGAGGGTTCACGCGGCGCACATCCTGGTCGAGGATCTTGAGACTGCTCTCGAAGTCAGATCCCTGTTGGATGAAGGGGCGAATTTCGCCGAGCTTGCGAGCATGTACTCGATCGACACCAACAACAAGGAGAGCGGCGGCGATCTGGACTGGTTCGGACGCGGTGTGATGGTCGCTGAGTTCGAGGACGCGGTGTTCTCGATGGAGATCGGGGAACTGAGCAATCCGATCCAGACGCAGTTCGGCTATCACATCATCAGCCTGATCGACCGGGAGGAAGCCCACACTCCGAGGCTCAGCGATGTGCGGGACGACGTCCTCGCAGACTACACGCGCGACAAGAGAGATGAGCGTGTGTCGGAGTGGTATGACGCTCAGTACGATGCGAGCGAAATCGAGGTCTCCTTCCCCCTCGTCTACGCGTACATGCTGCAGCAGCGCGACGAGGATCTCGGGCTCGCCGAGTTTGAACGGTTGCTCGCAGAAGGCGAGACGAGCGACCTGTACCTTCCGTACTTCATTGGGCGGATCCACGAGACAAAGGCCGCGTCCGCCGCTGAGGAGAGGAGGTTGTTCGAGGAGATCGAGGAGCCGACCGAGGACAACCTGATCCGCATCGAAGAGCTCAAAGCGGTGGAGGAGGAGCACGAACAGGCTGCGCTCAAGGCTTTCCTGGCCGCTCTGGAGAACGTGGAAGCAGACGAGAACTTCCTGAATCGAATTCTCCAGCTCAATCCGGACAGCGTCTCGGCAACCTTCCTCCTCGGCAAGCTGTTCCTTGATCGTGGGGATTCCGCGGCGGCCGAGGCCTGGTTCGCCGAAGTGATCAGCAAGGACGAGACGTACGTAGCAGCACACATCGCATCCGGCGATCTGGCTGTGCGAGGCGGCAACTATCCGCTGGCGCGAACCCGCTACGAGAACGCCCTCGCGCTTCGGCCCAATGACTCGAGTGTGATGGTGAAACTGGTCGACGTCCATCTCGCAGAGGGCTCGATCGATGAGGCTCGCGATCTGATCGATCAGATCCGGGCGATCGATCCCGGGAACGTGAAGGCCGTGATCGCCGAAGGGGATCTTGCCAGAGCGCAGATGTCCGCAGCCGTCGAGGAGCGGGACACGCTAGAGGCGAAGGACCTACTCACCAGCGAAGACGAAGCCCGACTGACGGACCTGGCGGGAACGATTGCCGCGCTGTACGACGTCGCGATCCAGCGATACGAGCGAGGACTGCAGAGCGGAGGATCCCTCGAGTTGAACGTCAAGATCGGCGAGGTCTATCTCTTGAGTGGTCGGTTGGATGAGGCGGAAGACGAGTTCGACAGCGTCATCATCCGCTCGCCATACACCTCGAGCGCCTTCGAGGGACTGGGAAGGGTGATGCTGGCTCGCGGAGAGACGCAAGAGGCGCTGGAGAACCTCTACACGGCGCTTGCTCGGTCGTTCGACCTGGCCGAGAGGGAGAGGATCGCGGAACTCATCGTGGAAGTCGATCCGTCCGACGCGGACATGCGCATGGAGTTGGCGTCGATCTACGCGGAGCAGTTCAAGTGGAGAGCGGCGATCCGCGAGTATGGGGCCGTCCTCGAGGGCGATCCGGCCTCGTCGGATGCCTCCGTCGGCATCGCGGAGGCGTACCGCCGGCGCGGCGAGCACTCAACGGCCCTCGAGTACCTCCATCGTGCGGTCGAGCGGGCGTCGGACGTCTTCATGCTGATCCGACTGCACGAGGCGATCGTGGAAACGATCGCGGAGCAAGTCGGTGCAGGACAGCTGCTTGGGCCTGAGGGACTGGATGCGTTGATCGAACTCGCCCGGCTGAGAATCTCGATCGGAGACACCGACGCGGCGTTGGCCGATCTTGCGCTCGTCAGCGAGGAAGATCCCGAGTATCGAGCGGACGAGGTCGCCGAACTGCGCCTGTTGGTGAGCGGGCCGCCGTCCCCGCCGGATGACGACACTGCGGAGATTCAGACGGATGCTGAGACGCTGCCGTAGGGCTCCGCGGTTCTGCGGGCTTTCGTCGCTGAAGGTAGCGTGAATCGCTCCTACGAACGGCTCGTGGGCTTGATCGCGAAGCTCCGAGATCCGGCTTCGGGGTGTCCGTGGGATCGCGCGCAGGATCACCGTAGCCTGCGCACCTACGTGCTGGAAGAAGCGCAGGAGCTTGTCGAGGCAGTGACTGCCGGCGAGGATGAACTTCTCCTCGAAGAGCTTGGAGACGTCCTTCTCCAAGTGCTTCTGCACAGCCGCATTGCCACGGAGCGTGGCGCGTTCTCGATCGACGACGTCTGTGAGCATCTGGCTGACAAACTGATTCGGCGTCACCCCCACGTTTTCGGCGATGCGCCGGGCGATCTGCCCTCGGTCTGTGCCCGGTGGGATCGAATCAAGGCGTCCGAAGGGAAGCCGAAGCATGAGTTCCGCCACACGGCATTGATCGAGGCGCGGAAGGCCCTGGACCGCCTTCCTGATGGATTCACGTTCGACGCTGTGCAAACAAGAGATGTTGAAGAGCGAGCCGGTGTTCGCCTTCTCGAGTATATCGCCGAACTCCGCCGAGACAGACTAGATCCGGAGATTGCCATTCGAAGCGGAATCACCGCGTTGCGCCGGGCGATGCAGGACGGGGCGGGCACATGAGCGACGCGACCGTCTACTGGCTCGGGACGACCCAGAGCGAGGTGCACTTCATCGACGCAATCGTGAGTGCCTACGACGGCCTGGCCAACGTCCGCCGCGAGTACCGCATCAAGGAAGGACGCACGGAATTCAAGGTTTTTGTCGGTCCCGGGATGGAGCAGGAGTTCCTCGAACTGGTCGGGCGGCTCGGCGACATTTCGTCACTTGAGAGAGACGATCACGATGAGCCTCATTCGCCTTCTGAAGCCTTGTGAGGCCGTGGCGACGGTCTTCGACATTGACTACGCGCGACTCCGCACGTCGGGGAAGCGGGCCGTCCTATTTGACCTCGATAACACGCTGGAGCGCGGTCGTCCTACTGCGCTTCGCAGCGACACCAAGGCGTACCTGCATGAGTTGGTGAAGAGTGGCCTTCGCGTCGGGATCATCAGCAACCGTCGGTATCTGTCGGCGGAACAGAAAGAGCGGCTGTGCGTCGAGGGCGTTCCGATAGCATTCGATGCAGGCAAGCCCCGGCGACGCGCGTTCCGCCACGTGATGAATGTCATGGGGGTGCGGCCGCAAGAGACCGTCTTCATCGGAGATCGTCGTCTGACCGACATCGCGGGCGCAAACCGGGCGGGTCTGTACTCGATTCTCGTCCGACGACCGGCGTTCGTTCCTGAACCGTAACCGTAGATCGAAGCGCGTCGGCTCACTCCCCTGCACCCCAAGACGCAGAAGGCCCTCGGGACCCTATGGCGCCGTCCTTGTCCTGCATCTGAGCACCCGGTACCATGCTGGACGCACCAAGACATCGCGTTATCAAGGAGAGAGCGATCATCATGCTTGAGCTTTTCCGTCGGCATCGGATTGTGGTTGTCAGCGCCGTACTCGTACTCGTCGCCGTCGTCATTGCGGTAGTGCTTCTTCAGCTGGGCGTTTTTCCGAACCGCGGAGTCGCGAGCGACGGAGCTCCTTCCTTCGTCGCCACAGTGAACGGCACCGAGATCAGTCGGGACGCACTCGATCGAGCCGCCGCAGATCTCACGTCGTACTACCGACAGGCTACCGGTGGGGAGAGCAGCTACTTCGTTGGAGCGAGCGGCGCCCACGTTCGGCTCAGGATCTTCTACGAGGCCCTGATCGAGCTGGTTCGCCGGACGCTGATTCGACAAGAGGCGGGTGCGCGAGGCCTCGCTATGAGTGACGACACCGTCGACGAACGCGCGAATCTCCAGTACCAGACTCTCCTCGGGCAGTACGGGATCGCGGAAACGCAACACGCGGCCTTCCTGGTGGAGTCAGGGAGTTCGCTGGAGGCGTACAAGCGGAACTTGCGGGACGAAGTTGAGCTCCAATGGGTGACCGAGTCGGTTCAGCAGGCGATGATCGAATCGACGGAGCCGGACGAAGAGGCGCTCGCTTCGTACTACGAGGAGAACGGGAGTCGATACGCCACCGACGACGGCCAGTCGCCTCCGCTGGAGCAGGTCAGGGATGATGTTCGCTCCGACTACCTGGACGAGCACAGAGATCAGATCATCGGGGAGTGGTACCAGTCTCTCCTTGCTTCAGCCGGTATCGAGATCGCGATTCCTCTGCTGCGAGCCTACGATCTGCAGATGAAAGATCCGGAACTCGGTCTCGCAGAGTACGAAAGGCTGCAACGAGAAGGTGGGCTGGCGGATGCCCACTTGCTGTACTACATGGGGCGACTCGTCGAGGGAGAGGCGGCCGTTGTGACCGGAGAGCGTGTGGCGCTCGAGAGCCTCAGCGAGCTTACCGAAGCGCAGGCGGCCGAGATCGCCTCCCTCCGTGAGAAGCAGACGGCGCTCGAATCCCGGGCGATAGCCTTGTACATCGAGGCTCTGCAGCAGGTCGAACCGGACGAAGTGCTCGTGAGTCGGATCATGCAGCTAAGTCCAGACGGGAAGACGAAGTCGTTCTTGAGTGGGGTTCAGCTTGCCCTTCGCGGAGACCAGGGAGGGGCGGAGGAGCTGTTTGATGCCGTGCTGGAGGACGACCCGTCGTTCCTTCCAGCCTACGTCGCATCGGGCGATCTGGCTCTTCGGATGGGCGATGACGCTCGCGCGATGATGCGGTACGAAGGTGCGCTGGAACGCGAACCGGAGAACGTCATCGTCCTCCTACGAATGGCGCAGCTTCGGATGGCGATGAACGATCTGCCGGAGGCACAGAGCGTGCTGTCGAGCGTGCGGAACCTCGAGCCGAACTCGCCGTGGCTCCGTATCGCCGAGGGAGACCTTGCCGCGATCCGGTTGGCGGCGGCGGTGCTGGAACTCGAGACCGGTGCGTCCGAGGAGCGTCTGGTCGAGCTTGGCGCGCAGATTGCGGAGCTGTCCAGGTTGGCCGTCGACGCGTACAGGGACGTTCTCGAACGATCGGGGGATCTCGGGATCAATCTGAAGCTCGGACGCGTGCAGTGGCTGGTTGGTAATCTGGACGCGGCGGAGAGTGAGTATGAGTACGTGATTCGCTACAGCCCATACACGGCGGACGCCTATGAGGGCCGCGGCAGGGTTCTCGCTTCGCGTGGGAACGTCGATGAGGCCGTCTCTGCGTTCCGCACGGCGCTCCTTCTCGCGCTCGGCGTCGAGAACCACATCCGCTTGCTAGAGCAAATCGTTACGCTGTTGCCGTTGGAGGTCGTAGACCGGCTGGAACTGGCGGATATCTATGCGGAGCAGGACCAGTGGTCCGATGCTGTCCGCGTGTACAGTGACGTCATCGACATCGACCCGACGCTGACCGATGTCTACTTCCTTCTTGGCGAAGCGCACCGCCGAGCCGGAGCGCATGACCTAGCCCTTCACGCACTTCAGCAAGGCCTGGACGTGGCGAGCTTCGAGACACAGCGGGTGCATCTTCTAGAGGCGATCGTTGCGACGTCGCGAGAGCAAGTCGGGGACGATCACGATCAATCGCTGCCCGTCAGTGGGTTGGACGCGCAGCTGACGCTTGCGGATCTGGAGATTGTCGCCGGAGAGGTCGAGAGCGCGCTTGCCAGGATCCGATCGGTTTTCGACGCCGATCCGACGTATCGCGCGTCGGACCTTCGTGAACTCCTCCGACGGATCGAGGAGACGCATCCCGGCCTCTTGACGGACCAGGAACGAACGCCCTAGAGAAGCTGCGGCTGAAAGAAACGAACGGACAACAAGCGACGACGCCGGCCTGAAAGGTGACGTCGTCTCCCGGTGCGCTCTATACGAACACGTCCGCTCACTTCTTCGACCTCGGTCGGAGGTAGGTGAACAGGCCGAACAGCCCAATGACAAATCCTCCGAGGGAGGCGGCCATCGCCAGGAAGTTCAGCGGAAAGGTCGATGGGACCCACTCCATTACCATCGCGAATGGCGCCGCTGCTCCGAAGAGGAGCAGGACGAATCCGATGAGCATGAGCTGGAGCGAGCTCAGGCTACCCAGCATCTCAGCCTACTTGTAGAGCCAACACTCGACCGTGTGCCCCGGGAGCGGCTCGAACTCCGGTGGCTCGTCAACTTCACACAGACCATCGATCGACTGCGGACAGCGAGGGTGGAATCGGCATCCGCTGGGAGGGTTCACCAGACTCGGTGGTTCGCCCGGCGGGATGTCTCGGAACCTTTTCGCGTTCTCCGGATCCGGATCAGGGATCGCAGCAAGGAGGGCCTGCGTGTAGGGATGGAAATGGTGCTCGAGCAACGATTCGACCGGCGCCTTTTCGACCGTCTTCGCCGCGTACATGATGAAGATGCGTTCCGAGAAATAGCGAACGGTCGACAGATCGTGCGTGATGTAGATCACGGCGAGGTTGTGCTCCTCTTGGATCCGCCGGAGGAGCCTCAGGATCTCGACGCGAACCGAGGCATCGAGCATTGACACCGGCTCGTCGGCAGCGATCAACTTCGGCCGCAGGATCATCGCGCGTGCGATAACAACGCGCTGCTGCTGACCTCCACTCAGCATGTGCGGGAACTTCGTGATGTAGTTGTCGACCGGAGTGAGTTTGACCTCCTCGAAAACCTCACGGATCCGCCTGTCCTGCTCCGCTTTGTCGCGAATCCCGTTGATCTTCATCGGTTCGGTGAGGATGCCGCGCAAGGACATGAACGGTGGGAGTGCGCCGTAGGGATCCTGTTGTACGTACCCGAGGTTGGAGCGGTACTCGCGCATCTTCCGGTGCTTGAGCTTACTGAGGCTCAAGCCCTCGAAGATCACGTCGCCCGCTGTCGGCTTGTATAACCCCAGGATCGTTCGAGCGAGGGTCGTTTTTCCCGAGCCGGACTCCCCGACGAGAGCGAGAGCCTCGCCGCGTGGGAGCCTGAAGGAGACGCCGTCGACGGCCCGAACATACCCTGCTCGCGCGAAAACGAACTTGCGCAACTCAAACCACTGTCTGAGGTCGTTGACTTCCAGTATCGGTTGGTTCTGTGTGTCCAGTGTCTGTGTCTGCATAGGAGTCCTCTACTTGTAGAGCCAGCACTTGACCTGGCGGCCGTCTTCGAGGGCGAACATGGGTGGCTCCTGTTCGCACATATCGAAGCGTCGGTGGCAACGCTCAGCGAAGCGGCACCCCGTCGGTGGGTTGAGAAGACTGGGAGGTTGCCCGGGGATGAACTCGAGCTCCTTTCTGACCTTCAGCGTTGGAACACTCGCCATGAGCTTCTGCGAGTACGGATGGAACGGATTCAAGTAGAACTGCTCCGCGCTGGAGATCTCGACGATGTGCCCCGCATACATCACAACGCCTCGATCCGAGAGTTCACTTGTAGTGGCGACGTCGTGCGTGATGAAGATGAAGCTCTGCTGGAGGTCCCGTTTGATCCCCTTCAGGACGTTCATGATGTTCGCCTGGGTGAGCATGTCGAGCGCCGACGTCGGCTCGTCGAGAATGACCAGCTCGGGCTTGGTAATCAGTGCCATGGCGATGATGGCCCGTTGGCGCATCCCGCCTGAGAGTTCGAACGCATACCGGCTGAGAAAGTCGGTCGAGACGCCGACCAAGCGGAAGACCTCCGCGGCCTGGGCGAGCGCGTCCCTCTTGCTGAGGCCCTGGTGAACGACGAGCGGTTCGGAGACCTGATCCCCGACCCGAATGACGGGGTTGAGTGCGTTCATCGCCGCTTGCGAGACCAGCGACATCCGTCGCCACCGGACGTTCGTTCGGAAGCGCTCCTCCGAGAGCTTCATGACGTCGGTGTCGAGGAGAACGACGCTCCCTTTGTACGTGTGAACGTTGCGAGGGAGGAGCCGTAGAATGGCGCGAATCAGAGACGTCTTGCCACAGCCGGATTCACCGATCACGGCGAGCGCGTCGTCGCGGGCCATCTCGAAGTTGATCCCATCGACGGCCTGGACGGCTCCCTGGGAGGTCCTAAAATACAAGTACAGGTCTTTCACCTGCAGGAGTTTCTCCTCCATGATCAGATTCCTCTCAATCGTGGGTTAAAGACGCGGTCGAGGGCGAACCCGAGCATCGCGAAGGCCAATCCGGTGGCCATCAGCAGGACCGCCGGCTCTAGAACCCAGTAGTAGTAGCCGCGGTAGAGGGCTCCACCCTGGTAGGCGTCGCTCAAGACCTTGCCCCACGTTGGCAGGATCGGGTCTCCGAGGCCGATCACGGCCAGTGACGCTTCGAGGAACACGAACGCCGGGATGCCGATGACGAAGGTCGGAACCAGGACCGGCACAAGCTTGGGGATCATGTAGCGGAAGATGATCCTCATGTTGCTGGCCCCGTATGCGCGAGCCGCTTCGATGTACGCTGAATTCTTCACCTGCAGGAACATCGCGCGGTATCCCTTGATCGCGGCAGTGAAGATTCCCAGAACGATGATCACCACCAGCATCAGCCAGATGCTCCGGCTGTAGAACGTACCGACCATGATCAGGATCGGCAAGAACGGCAACATCAGGTTCACTTCGGTGATCCGCTGGATTGCGGCGTCGAGCCACCCGCCATACCAGGTTCCAATCGCCGCGATGATGAACGTGAGGATGCTTGTGCCGATCGTGGCGAACAGGCCGAAGAGGAGCGCGATTGGTGTTCCCCACAGCAAAGCCACCATCAAGTCGCGTCTCCGATGGTCGGTCCCTGCCATTCCGTAGACGTCGCCGTACACAGTGAATCGGCTCTGGACCGTCGATCCCTCATCGAACGTGAGTGTCCGGATTCGGAGGGTGTACTCGCCGGGTAGAACTTCCGGCTCCGCGGCAGCGTCCTTGAGGCTCGCCGGATCTGCCAGCAGAACGACGTGCGGCAGCTGGTCGGGCGCGTGCGTCGTCAACGACGTGTCCTGAGAGATCGGATATCGATGCGACGATCGGATCCCCCCGCGGAACATCGAGACCTCTCGGCCGTCCGGTGTCAGCCACGCGATCATGATGTACGGCTGACGCTTGTCGAACTGTGCGTCGAAGAAGACGTTCATCTCCCGTGGGAACGTCTTGTAGTCGTAGGTGAAGGTGAACTCCGTGATCGTCTCCGTCGAGTTCTCGCCGACGGTCGTCACGCTGTTCTCGCTGTCGGAGTAGAGCGTGAACGTCAACGGAAGCTTGTCTCTTCGGAAGAGGTTCGTCCACTCCGGCGCTGCGTAGCGTGGCGTATCGATCCAGATCTCCTCCGCACCACGCCACAAGGAGACCGCCTTGTCGTACGGGATCGCTACGACCGCGTAAATCGACAGCGCGACGAGCCCGAGGATGATTACGCTCGATGCGATGATCGTCGGGTAGAGCTTGAGTGTGCCGAAAAGGGAGCTGAGCAGTTTCGTCATTGCGATCCCTCCGCTCCCAGTTTCACGCGCGGGTCGATCAGCGCGTAGATGATATCAAGCAGGAAGACGCTGATCGCCAGTAAGTACGCGAAAATAACCACGGATCCGATGATCACAGGCGTTTCGAACATCCCGATCGCCTGGAACAACAACCGTCCGAGTCCCGGCCAACTGAAGACCGTCTCCGTGATGATCGCTCCCTGCCACGCGTAGATGAGGGTGAATGCAAACTGGGTGACGATGGTGGGAAGCGTTGGACGGAGCACGTAGCGTCGTTCGATCGTTCGGGAGCGCAGACCCTTCGCCTTGGCAAGCTCCACATAGTCCTCAGAGGAGTAGACCAAGAAGAACGTTCTGCGCGTGTAGACGCCGATCGCCAGTGTTGACATCAGCCATGCCATCAACGGAAGGATCATGTGCTTGAGCATACTGAGCGCTCGCCCGAGTCCGGTCAGCGGCACGGGGGCGTCGAGCATGCCGCCGTACGGAAGCACGCCGAGTATGGATGCGAAAATCAGAATGAGGAAGATCCCGTAGAACCACGGGGGAGCCGCCGACGTCGGAGCCACCGCAACCGACAGACGATCCAGGACGCTCCCGTAACGTCTCGATAGGAACAGCGCAATGAACACGCCAAGGAAGAACGTGAGCAGGTTTGCCGTACCGAACAAGACCAGCGTCACCGGCAACCGTTCGAGCAAGATGTTCTTCACGTCCTTCGATCCCGTGTTGCTGGACATCCGTTCCGAGCGACCGAGGGAGAGTGTGAGCGCGTCCAACAGATAGTTGAAGCTTCGTCCGATGAAGGGCTTGTCGAGGCCGAGACGCGCGACTTGGCGCTCAATCTCGTCGTCCATCAGCCGCTGTTTATCGCTCGGGGCCATGTCTTGATAGAGTGAATTCCCGCGGAACGACAGACCGACCCCTTCCGTGATCTGCGACCTACGGATGTTGTCCACGTACCCACCCATGTTCGCGATCCAAACGGAGATGTACACGCCAATGCAGACGGTGACAAGCAAGGCCACTCCGCGCATGGCTGTGTAGCGGGCGAATTTCAAGAGAGCAGGCGAGATCACTCTTCGCCTCGGTTGCGCGCGATCCGCCGCACCAGGCGTCGCTGCTTCTTTTGCCATGATTCACCTTTCGAGTCGTACCGACAAAGGGGGGTCGTCGGAGAGAGCAAGCTCCCTCCCCCGACCCCCCGACTTTTATTGCACTGTTACTGCCTGCCTAGACCTCGTTTCCGTTCTCTCTCTTAGTTGACGAGGAACGAAATCGAGCCGAATCCAGGTTTGGCAACCGGCTTGACGACGACGATGACCTCGAGCTTCGCCGAACCAGCGCTGAGCTTGTTCGTGTCCGCAGCGGTCAGCGTGACCGTCCCCGCACCGTCGCCCGTGATGACGCCGGCGCCGGAGAACGCGAGGGCACCCAATGCGTCGAAGGCGAGGTACTTGATCTCGACCATGTCGGCCGCAGGATACGCCTCGCCGCCTTCGGTAATCGCGATGGCGAACGTCGCCGTTTCGCCGATGGCTACATCGGCAGGACCGGTGACCGCGATGTCGGCCATCCGCGGCGCGGCGAACGCGAGGAACTTGGCCATGTCATGGCGATAGTCCTCGAAACGCATACCGGTGATGATCTTGGCGATCGGGTCAACCGCTTCGATCATCATCGGACCGTTGCCGATCCACATGTGATCGTACTTGGCGCGGAACGCGGCAAGGTTCGCGTAGCGGGTTTGTGCCTCAGTCGTCGTGATGTATCCACCGAGTGTCGCCACGTATGGAACGTAGCTTGTGGCCACGGCGATTTCGAGCTGATCGTCCAACAGGACCAACTGCTCGCCGGCGATCCAGTTCTGGCGGTCGACGCCGAGCAAGTCGGCTTTGTCTTCCGAGAACGTGGTCGTTTCGGCTTCTTCGGCCAACAGTCCGACGGCCATCGTGTGCCACGGCGCCATCCCCTGGCTGTAGTTCGGCCAGATCAGGGACAGGCGGTTGAACACCTGAACTTCGGCGTCGAGGTAGAACCGGTCGTCGTAGATCTCGACTCTCAACGGAGTCACCGACAGCACCTTGAAGCCCTTGTGCACCGTCAGGAACTGGGCGAGCGAGGGAGCCTGGGCTTCGTCGTAGTACGGGCTGTCAGGCTTACCCAGGTCCATGCCGATGATGTAGGTCAGCAGCATGTCAGCGAACGAGAAGACCGAACCGTCATGCCACTTGTTCTCAAACAGGTCCGCGACGTAAGTAGCCGTCGTCTTGGTCTTCGCGTTCACGCCGTCCGGGTACTTCTCCCCGACGGTGATGAAGCGCTGGTTGACCGCATCCCAGTCGCAGTACGCGTCGGCCGGAACGTTGATGACCGGTACCTCCTCGACGGTGACGTAGTCGAGGGTCGATCCCATCGGGACGCCCGCTTCGATTGTCACAACAGCGCTCTCGACGAGGTGCGGCTGCCCGAGTCCGGTGAACGGATCCGGGAAGATGTACCAGTCTTCGGTGGCGCGCTGGATCATCGCGTCATACAGCCAGTTTGAACCCGCGACCGGGTTCCACGGCTGGGTCATCATGCTCGGCGAAGCCATGCGCATCGTGCCACCGACGACCGGAGCGCCGTCGGCGTCGACGTAGCGGGCGGTGTGAGCCCAGATGTAGGCGCCCGAGACACCGGCTGCGACGTCAACGAGGACGCTCACGTCAGAGGCCGTCGCCCACGGGGAAGCGGCGCTCAATATCCACTGGTTCCACGCACAATCGGCGGCGCCACGCTCGGCGATGCCGAGAAGCTCGACGCGCTCTGCCACCGTCGCGTAGTCGCGGCGGGCGAGCTTGTCGAACGCTGCGTCAGCTTCGGGGAACAGTTGCATCGGGTAGCCCTGGTTCAACGGGACCGCCCAACCGCGAGGCGTGTACATGAAGTCGAAGTCTGTGCCCTGGTCGCGGTCGATGAGGTTAGAGATCCATCCGCCGGTGTAGTAGCTCCACTGACCCTCAGTCGGATCGCTGAGTAGCCAGATCGGCGACGCTTCGCCCGACGTGAGCTTCCTGCGCTCGACGGTGAAGTTCTGCGACTCGAGCACGTCGGCGAAGTAGTCCCCGATCTCTAGACGCTCGTCTTCGATGCGGATGATGCCGATCAGTTCGACCGGCTCACCATCGTACTTCCACACGCCATCCAGAACTGCGCCGGCGCCCTCCATCCCCGACTTGATCAGGGCGGCGGCGGCATCGGCATCGGCCTGGTACTTCAGCTCGAGGGAACGCGCCGATTCGATCGCCTGAGCATACGGCGGGAAGTTCGGGTCGAGCATCGTCCAACGGGCGACGCCCAGACCGAGGAGGATCTCCTCGATGAGGTAGTTACGGTCGATCAAGTAATACATCGCCTCGCGGACGGCTTGAATACCGAACGCGTTTAAGCGACCGTCCTGGAAGAACGGGGCGTCGTCTGCGTCCACGCCCGGGTTCAGCAGGAGCGTGTTGAAGCTACCGTAGCTGAATGTGACCGGTAGACCGTAATCGAGAATGTCTTGGTACAGCGTCGCCGTGAAGGCGTTGCCGTACAGCTGCGTGTCGCCGTCCACCATTTGCGCGAGGACCTTGGATTGGTCGACCTCTTCGAAGAAGACGATCCGATCCGGAGCAAGGCCCGTATACGCAAATGCGGACACGACAGGGAGAACTGCCAATAGGACCACTACTAGAATGAGCTTGCGCACGTCTTGAGTCCCTCCCTTGTGTATTGGACGCCAACTACTGGTGATGGTTGGCGTCAGTCCCTGTGCTTCGCCAGTATGGCACCTGTTGCATGTCCTGGCATCTGCGCTCTTAGAGAACGCACTCACCGGTCCCATGCTTCGTGCATCACGGAACACTCCCTTGAAGGGAAGACTGCACGTGTTCTACGGTCTGACAAAGCGGACTGCTACTGCACTTCGACCCACGGCGTCGATTGAAGCCCGTTGGTCGCCCTGTTTCGCGTGGAGAGGCATCCACAAACAGTCAAATCAGTATAGGTAGGTTGAGGGCCCAAAGCGGGGCCGACGGGGAATCTCCATCATCTTCCCACAACTTCTTCACATTCGGACGACGAATCCTCACAATTCGAGCACGCCACGCGCTCGATTCACGCCGGGCGCCGTCGTTGCCCCTTCGGTCTCAGTGCAGGAGGTCGCCGGACTTCCCACAGAGTAGGCGGCCGGTGAAGGATGCGCTATCATCGCCGGGCCGCCGCTGATCTCCGCGCGACGCGGTGCCGCGTCGCCGTCGAAGCAGGCGCGAAAAGGGGGCTTCGAGTATGCAGCAGCGAAACGTGGTGTCCCTGGCCGGTCTCTCGGCCGAAGAGATCTGGGAGATCCTCGAGACCGCGCAACACTTGAAGCGAGACCTTCGCGCCGGCCTTCCGCATCCCCTTCTGGCCGGGAAGACGCTGGCGATGATCTTCCAGAAGCCATCTCTGCGTACGCGCGTATCTTTCGAGACGGGCATGTGGCAATTGGGGGGACACGCGATCTACCTCGGTCCCGAAGACATCAAGTTGGGGAAACGGGAGACAACCGAGGATATCGCGCTCAATCTGTCTCGCTACGTCGACGGAATCATGGCCCGCGTCTTCGAGCATCAGGCGATCGCCGAACTCGCCGAACACGCCACCGTTCCAGTGATCAACGGTCTCTGCGACACGTACCATCCGTGTCAGGCCTTGGCGGACTTCCTGACCGTGCTGGAGAAGAAGCGACGACTCGAGGGGTTGACCCTCACGTTCATCGGCGACGGCAACAACGTCGCGCATTCCCTGATCAACGGGTGTGCCAAGCTCGGGATGGCGTTTCGCATCGCGTGTCCTGCGGGTTACGAGCCCGATGCACAGATCGTCGCGGCTGCGCGGGCCCTCGGCGCGTCGATCGACATCCTCCACGACCCTCGCGAAGCGGCGTCGGGGGCCGACGTGCTCTACACCGACGTGTGGGTGAGCATGGGACAGGAGACGGACGGCGCCGCGAAGGTGAACGCGTTCGAAGGGTTCACGATCGACCGCGATCTTCTCGGAGTTGCGAAGGCGGATGCGATCGTCTTGCACTGTCTCCCAGCGCACTACGGCGAGGAGATCGAGTATGAGGCTTCGCGTAGCGCGGGAAGCGCGATCTTCGATCAAGCCGAGAACCGGATGCACGCGCAGAAGGCCGTCATGGCCCTGTTGATGTCGTAGCCGGGAAGGAGACCTGGCGATGAGTGCGGAAGGAACCGCAGGCTCGGGAGAGAAAGGCGATTGCATCGTTGTCGCGCAGCCGTCTTCAGAACGGGCGATTGCGGTTGAGACGAAGAGCGTGGAACTGCTGGGACGAGGAATCGATGCGGTGGTGGCGGGCACACTCGATCTGCTCGAGTCGGAACCGGTGGCGATTCGGATCACCGATCAAGGCGCGCTCGACTACGTGATCCAAGCCCGGGTCGAAGCGGCGGTGCTCGGGCTGTTCCCGGAGACTCGCGGGGTTGTCGAAGCGACCGTCGACAGGCCGGCCAGCGGGCGGGATCGCCCGCGGCGAAGTCGCCTGTACGCGCCGGGAAACCACCCGCGGCTCCTCGCCGGAATTGACGTGCATGGCGCGGACTGCGTGGTGCTCGACCTGGAGGATTCGGTCCCACCTGCGGAGAAGCAGTCGGCACGCATCCTGGTCAAGCAGCTTCTCGCATCGGTCCCGTTTCCCGACGACGTCTGGGTGCGGATCAATTCACTGGACACCTGCGGGTTGGATGATCTGGGCGAGATCCTGTCCGGGAGGCCGCACGGGATCTGTCTCCCGAAGACGGAATCCGCCGACGATGTGGCGAGGCTGGCTGAGGCCCTTGACAGCCGCGAGAGCGAACTCGGACTCGCCGGCGGTTCGACGTGGATCATGCCGATCATCGAGACGGCAAAGGGCGTGCTCCATGCCGAGGAGATCCTGGGGGCGCACGAGCGGATCGTGATCGTCGCCTTCGGGGCCGAGGACTTCACGCGAGACATCGGGGCGCTCCGGACGCAAGACTCTCTTCTGTTCGCACGATCGCAGATCGTTGCTGCGGCCGCGGTGGCGGGCGTGCAGGCATCGGACACGGTCTTCGCGGACCTCGCCGATTCCGACGGCCTGCGCGAAGAGGCGGAACTGGCCCGGGAACTCGGATTCGACGGAAAGGGTGCGATCAATCCGAGGCAGCTCGGACCGATTCACCGCGCGTTCTCGCCGACCGACGAGGAGATCGAGCGGGCGCAAGCGATCGTTGACGCGGCGCGCGAGGCCGAGGCACAGGGGCGCGGGGCGATCGCCCTCGAAGGGAAGATGATCGATAAGCCCGTGCTTGCACGGGCCCAGCGCTTGATCCGGTTCGCCGAGCGACTGACGAGAGGGGGCGAGCGAAGTGCGTAACGCCGTCGATCGAGAGATTCCGAAGCGCATCGGCTCGCGCGACGTTCAGCCTTTCCGGGGCGCATTCGCGACGTCACGGGACGGGCGGAAGGCGGCGCGATACCAAAAGACGGCCGCGCGCGAGGAGAACAAGGTTGTCGCGTCCCTCGACGAGGCGATTCGTGCGGTCGGGCTTTCCGATGGGATGACGATCTCGTTCCATCATTCGTTCCGCGACGGCGACCATGTTGTGAATCGCGTGCTCGACGCGTGTGCGCGGGCCGGAATCAAGGATCTTCGCCTGTTCCCGACGGCCCTGTTCCCGGTCCATGAGCCGGTGATCGAGCACGTTCGCAACGGCGTCGTCTCGCGAATCGAGGGGTCGATGAACGGCCCCGTCGGGGCCTTCGTCTCCCAAGGCGGCCGGCTCGCGGAGCCGGCGGTTCTGCGCTCTCACAGTGGGCGCTGGCGGGCGGTCGAGGCAGGCGACGTCGAGATCGACGTCGCATTTGTCGCCGCGTCTCAGGCCGATCCGCATGGGAACGCGACCGGGATTCGCGGGGTGACGCCGTGCGGACCGATCAGCTTCTCCACGGTCGACGCGCAGTACGCGCGCAAGACCGTCATCGTGACCAACGATCTGCAGCCGTACCCAGTTCATCCGTTCGAGATTCAGGCCTGCTGGACGGACGTGGTCGTGAAGGTCGATGAGATCGGCGACCCGGAGAGCATCGTGAGCGGGACCCTGCAACTCACCAAGTCGCCGACCAGGCTTCGGATCGCGCGGCTGACCGCTGAGGCGGTGGTGGCGTCGGGAGCGTTCGTCGACGGGTTCGGTTTCCAGGGAGGCGCCGGGGGCATCTCGCTCGCGGTGACCCGTTCGCTCGGAGACGAGATGGAGAAGGCAGGAATCCGTGCGGGCTTCGCGATCGGCGGGGGGACGAAGACGCTGGTCGATCTGCTTCACCGCGGACTGGTCGGGACGATTCTTGAGGGACAGGCGTTCGATCTCGATGCGATCGAATCTCTGCGGGAGGATGAAGGCCACGTGATCATGGATCCGGGGATGTACGGGAACGTCGATTCAAGGTCCTGTGCGACCCACCAGCTCGATGCCGCATTCCTCGGGGCGACCGAAGTCGATCTCGCGTTCAACGTGAACGTCAACACGCATTCGGACGGGCAGTTGCTGCACGGGATCGGTGGGCACCAAGAGGTCGCCGCAGGGGCGGCGATGACGCTGATCACCGTCCCGACGTTGCGTGGCCGGATTCCGACGATCGTCGATCGCGTCACGACGGTCACGACGCCTGGCGAGGTCATCGACGTCATCGTCACCGAGCGAGGAATCGCCGTGAACCCGAATCGCGACGACCTGAAGGAACGCTTCACAAGCGCCGGACTGCCGGTCCGACCGCTTGAGGAGATCAAGGCAGAGGCGGACCGGATGATTCAACCGCTTCGACGGCCTGTGTTCGGAGACGAGGTGGTCGCCGCCATCGAGTGGCGCGACGGGACCGTGATCGATGTGGTGCGGAAAGTGGAGGGATGGGAATGCAAATAGCAGTGAAAGACCGGTTGCTGGAGATCTTGCCGGAGATCAAGTGGATCGAGGACGCCGACCTGCGCGAGAAGGTGATCGCAACGTGGATCGACGGCCTCGAACGAGGCGGATGGACACCCGACGACGTCGATCGGATGCCGTTCACCTTGGCGAAGAAGGTCACGTCCAGCTTCGCCAAGCACGTGCGGAGCGTGACGCGCATCTGTGCGTTCGTCGCCGACACGTTCGACGAGATCTACGGCGGGGTCGACCTGAAGCTGAAGAAGGATCTCCTGCTCGCCGGCGCGCTCCTCCACGATGTCGGCAAGCTGCTCGAGATGGAAGAAGCTGACGGTGTGTTCAGGAAGAGCGCGGACGGGAAGCTCGTCCGTCACGCCTTTTCCGGCGTCGCTCTCGCCGACGCCCACGGCCTGCCCGCCGAGGTGCAGCACATGATCGGCACCCACTCCAAGGAGGGCGATCCGTTCAAGCGAACGCCGGAGTCGGTCGTCCTTCACCTCGCCGATTTCATGAACTTCGACCCGATCGAGGGCTAGCGCGAGGTGACATGATGGCGATGACGTTCGCGCAGAAGATCCTCGCGAAGAAAGCTGGACTGGAGACGGTTGACGTCGGTCAGATCGTCGAGATCGAGCCGGATGTTTGCCTGTCGCACGACAACACGGCCGCGATCGCCAAGATCTTTGCCAAGATCGGCGTCGAGCGGGTGGAGGATCCGGACAAGTTCGTCATCGTGCTCGATCACACCGTCCCCGCGTCGCAGGAGAAGTATGCGATCGGACACAAGGAGATCCGAGAGTTCGTCGCCTTCCACGGGATCGAGCGCTTCTACGATGTCGGCGTCGGAATCTGCCACCAGGTCCTGCCGGAGAAGGGGTTCGCGCTCCCCGGGCGACTGATCCTCGGCTCGGACTCGCACACCACGACCTACGGCGCGTTCGGCGCGTTTGCCGCCGGGATCGGGCGCTCGGAGATGGCCGTGCTCTACGCGACGTCGAAGATCTGGCTCAAGACGCCGGCGAGCTTCAGAATCGTCGTCCACGGGACGCTGGCCGATCCGGTGACGGCGAAGGATCTGATCCTTCACATCATCGGGTCAATCGGCGCCGACGGCGCGCTCTACAAGTCGGTCGAGTACGCCGGCGAGGCCGTCGACGCGATGAGTCTCGCCTCGCGGATGGTCCTGTCGAACATGGCGATCGAGATGGGCGCCAAGAACGGCTACTGCACGCCCGATGACAAGGTCTACCGATTCCTCGAGTCGCGGGCCGAGACGCAGTACACGCCCGTCTTCGCCGATGCCGACGCGGAGTACGAGCGGGTGCTCGAGTTCGACGCCACGTCGCTCCAGCCGCAGGTCGCCAAACCGCACACCGTCGATAATGTGTCGCCGGTCGGCGACGTCGCCGGCACGCCGATTCACCAAGGCCTCCTCGGCACGTGCACCAACGGTCGGATCGAAGACTTGCGCTTGGCCGCTAAGATCCTCGCGGGTCGGACGATCGCCAAGGGCGTTCGGCTCCTCGTCCTGCCCGCGTCGCAGGAGATTCTGATCGAGGCGCTCCGCGAGGGCCTGATCGACACGTTCGTCAAGGCCGGCGCGCTGCTGCTCAACCCCGGCTGCGGCCCGTGCCTCGGAGCGCATCAGGGCGTCATGGCGCCGGGTGAGACGTGTATCTCGACCGCCAACCGGAACTTCAAGGGACGAATGGGATCGGCGGAGGCGGAGATCTACCTCGCGTCGCCGGCGACCGTCGCCGCGTCGGTTGTAACCGGCGTGATCACCGATCCGCGCGAGTTCTTCAAGTAGAGAAGCAGCCTCGCGCAGAGACGCAGAGGCGCGGAGAAGGCAAGAACGAGGCATGAGGGTCGCGGAGGGAAACGAAGAGAGACGGCAAAGCAAGGTGCTAGAGGTCCGTGGCGTTCCGTCTTCTCACCTTGAGGTCTTGCAGAGAGTGGTTTCCCGATTCTGGCTTCCTTGGCGTTCTCTGCGCCTCTGCGCGAGGAAAGGTGTGGGTGTTGGAGTGTGCTTCTCCTCTGGCCTTTGGGATAGCCAGGTTCTAGTGAAGGAGTCTCGATGAACAAGGGAAAGGTCTGGAAGTACGGCGACGACGTCAACACCGACGTCATCTTCCCGGGCAAGTACACCTACCAGCCGATGGAGCCGGCCGAGATGGCGCAGCACGCGATGGAGGACCTCGACCCCGAATTCGCGAAGAGCGTGAAGAAGGGTGACATCATCGTCGCTGGCAAGAACTTCGGCTGCGGTTCGTCGCGTGAACAGGCGGCAACCTGCCTCAAGGCGGCCGGCGTCGCTGCGATCATCGCGCCTTCCTTCTCGAGGATCTTCTTCCGTAACGCGATCAACAGCGGCCTGCCGGTGATCGAGCTGGCCGAAGGGACGGACGCGATCGAGCAAGGCGACGAGATCGGCATCGACTTCGCCGCCGGCGTCGTCGAGCACGCCGGGAAGACCTACTCCTTCCCGCCGCTCCCGCCCGAGGTCCTCGCGATCCTCGAGGACGGCGGCCTGATCCCGCATGTGGTGAAGGTGCTGAGCCGGTGATCGAATTCGAGCCGATCGGCGTCATCCACACGCCGTTCTCGAAACCTGAAGGCATGCCGATTCAGCCGGCCGGCGCGGTCGGCGTGAAGGGTAAAGTCGAGGTCTTCGAGGCGTACCGCGACGGTCTGGCCGACCTCGACGGGTTTTCGCACGTAATCCTTCTCTATCACCTGCACTTGAGTGAGGGGCACAAGCTGCGTGTCGTGCCGTTCATGGACACGGTGCCGCGTGGCGTCTTCTCGACGCGTGCCCCCAGGCGTCCGAATCCGATCGGCCTCTCGGTCGTACAGCTCGATCGAATCGAGGACGGTGTGCTGTACGTGCAGAACGTCGACATGGTCGACGGCACGCCGCTGCTCGACATCAAGCCGTACATCCCGGAATTCGACCACCAGCCCGACATCCGTACCGGCTGGCTCGAGAAGGCCCGCAAGAACTTGTCCAACCGCCGATCGGACGATCGATTCGCATGAGGCCCTCGCGATTCTCGAAGACGGCGGCCTGATCCCGCATGTCCAGAAGGTGCTGGCTGGATAGGACGCGGCCATGAGTCACGAGCGGTTCGATGTCCAGATCACCAAGGGCGACGAGGTCCAGTACCTCCTCCAACGCGTCACCGGCAACTTCAAGCGCGGCAACGAACGACCCGTGGCAGGCTCATGACCGGGTGCAGCGATTCCGAACCGCTTTGCCCGAATTCGGAGTTTCGCATTCTCACAGCCATGATTGGTTCCCTGTAAGCGGCGGGATCTCGCGCAGATTCAACATTGAATGTTCGATCTGCAAGCGCAAGAACCGCTCGATTCACCACCCGAAGAAGTCCTGCGCCTCACAGGAACTCTTCTAGAGAACAGCCGTCTCGCGCCAAGACGCAGAGGCGCAGAGAAGGGCAAGAACGATGCGAGTGGCGGGAATGGGGTGGGTGGAATTTTCCACCCTTGCAGAGCATCCCCTTCCGTACGAACTGCAGTAGATCTGTTCCCTCTGCGTCTCAGCGCCTCTGCGGGAGAAAAGGGGTTCGGGCATTCCTTGAAAGGACAAGAGTCGACTCGCGCAGAGACGCGGAGGCGCAGAGAAGGGCAAAAACCGGAGAGACGACAAGAATGAGTTGGGAAGCGCTCTCCTCAGCTCGCTGTTTCCGTGTGAGCTGTAGTGAAGTGGTCCCCCTCTGCGTCCCTGCGACTCTGCGGGAGAGAAGGTTCTGAGGTTCGAGGGCTTCCTTGAAGCAACAAGACCAGACTCGCGCAGAGCCGCAGAGGCGCAGAGAAGGGCTAAGGACGGTGCGAGCGACAAGAACGGATCGGCTACTACGCCAGTGGAACTCGCTTCTTCTCTATGGAACGCTTTAGTCGCCCCCCTCGGCGCCCCTGCGACTCTGCGCGAGAAAGGGGTCTGACGGTTCAGCTCCTGGTCGTCTCTGAGTACGCGCCCTGCAATGGTGAAAGCGAAGGAACCTCGCGATCCACCGCGCACGGGATTCCTCTGTCCGCGGGGAGTCATGCTTGATCAGACATGCTTCATGAACTTGCCCCACCAGCTTCATGGCAGTAGGATGGCGCGAGGATACCAATGTCAATATATGGGAATAGGAGAGGCGTCAGGGCTGATGAGGTCCCGGAAGACGCGAAAGGGGAAGTCGCGATGCTAGTGTGCAGGGCTGCACACTAATCATGGTTCGAGCCAAGAATATGAGCACATCACGCAACATCCTGAACCTGATGCGGGAGCATGAAAAGGCGTTCTCGAAGCGTTTCGCGTTCTACCTCGACGCCGCCGATGAGTTCATTTCGCTTCAGGGCCAGATGGGACTTGGAGTCCCTGCGATGGAACAACTCCCCGAGCACGACCAAAGCATTATCAAGACATATGTCTTTTTGGCGGAATCCAGCAACACAACATGGGCTGCCGCATTACGCCTTCTGTCATCCGCGTTCGTTGCCTCCGCACACGGATTGGTCCGTGTTCTCTACGAGACGGCAGCGTTGCTGCATTACGGCAATTCGTCTCCGCCTGACACACGAACTGAGCTGCACCGTTCGATGTTCCAATCGGGTCTGCCGGAGCAGGAACACCGAAAAGCGGAGTGGCGCTTCACCCGAAAAGCCATGGCTTTGCTTGAGAAACAACATCCCGACCTTGTGTCAGTTCACCAAGAACTGAACAACTTCGGCGGCCACATCTCCCGCGCAAGAGTCGTGTTGAGTAACATCACAGCCATGGGGAACTCGTCGGCTTCGCGGGTATTCTTCCCAAACTGGTCAGACAATCGCTATCTCGCCGGAATGGATATGCTCCTGCACGTAAGCACGTTGATCCTCGAAGAGTACGCTGTGTTGCACGAAGCGTACGGCGGTGTCACGCCCGAGGTGCGCGCCAAGGTCAAAGCACTTGCAGGGACTTACTCGACAACTGTGCGGCCACGACTTCAAGCAATGATCAAGACATCGGCGGCTCGAACAAAACCCTGAACCGTACCGTTGACAGCCGCGCAGACGCGTCTGCCAGCGTCCGGTTAGGGCGGGCGTCCTCGGGCAGCTTGCGCCCTCGAACTAGCGGAACCAGCGGACAGTCGCCCACGCGAGCAAGCTCGCGCGTCCGCCTGCCACTGATCCGCAGCCACGTTAGACCGCGCGCATCTCTGGGACAGGCAAGTTACAGGAGAAGGAGGCAAGCGTGCCCAAGGTGAATCCGTTCAAGCCCTTCTCGCCAGTTCCTCACGGGCTGTTCGTTGGCCGCATCCGAGAGATTGACTGTCTAGAGGCACATCTAGCCCAGACGAAGGCGGGACACCCTTCCAGCTTCATGGTCACTGGAGAGCGGGGCATTGGAAAGTCCTCCCTGCTTCTGTTCGTGAGGTTTGTCGCTCAGGGTGGAATGGACGTCGACGGAGGTAAGCTCAACTACCTCGTCATCGATACTGATATCGATGCCAGGACGACTCAGTTCGGTCTTGTCCGCAAGATTGAATTCGGTCTCCGTTCGGCCCTGGCCAAGTCGGAGCCGGCTCGAGAGTTTCTGAAGAAGACGTGGGAGTTCCTCCAGCGGATCCAGGTCCAGGGCACCGGGTTCAAGTCGGACGCAGGCCAGAAGTCCGATGAACTCATGCTTGAGGAGTTCTCCTATTCGCTAGCACAGACCTGCGATAGAGTCTGCGGAGTCACGGAAGACGGTGCCGACTTCGGATCAACACACGACGGAGTCCTCATCCTGATCGATGAAGCAGACAACGCGTCGAAGGACCTCCAATTGGGCTCCTTCCTGAAGCTCCTGAATGAGCGACTCCAGAGAAGGGGGTGTGACCGCGTGATGTTCGGACTTGCCGGCCTCAGCGGTCTGAGAGATGTTCTCAGGACGAGTCACCCGTCGTCGCTGCGGATGTTCGAGGAACTCCCACTTGATCGCCTGTCCAATACGGAAGTCGGGCGCGTCGTCGAACTATGTCTGAAGCGCGCGAACGAGACAGCCGATCCACAGATTGAGATTACCTCGGAGGCAGAAGAGATACTCGTGCTGCTAGCAGAAGGGTATCCCCATTTCATCCAGCAGTTCGGATACTCGGCGTTCGCTGTAGACTCTGACGATATCATCGACGGGGATGATGTGCGAGGTGGAGCACTCGGCAAGGGCGGCGCACTCGAGCGGATCGGCGACCGCTACTACCGTGACGATTTCTACAACAGAATTCAGAAGGACAACTATCGTCAAGTGCTTCGGATCATGGCAGACAGCCTTGATGACTGGGTTACCAAGCAGGCTATACGCGACAGGTTCAAGGGGAAGCAGAGTGCCCTGGACAACGCGATATACGCTCTCCGTGATCGCCACATAATCCAGTCCAAGGAGGGAGTCCGGGGGGTCTACCGGCTTCGGCACAAGGGGTTCGCTCTCTGGATCAAGTACTACACGACCGACCCTGATGATGTGCAGCAGACCTTGAATGGAGACGGCGATGGGGTGGCCGAGGGCGGGACGGATACCGAGTGATGGCACGCGGTCTAACTAGCGTATGCACCCGGCGAGCTTGGCTGTCACGCCGGCCGCATTCGCACCCGTCGCGCTAGCCTGGCGCTCGCGGGTGATACGCGTTCATTAGGCCCATCAAGCGAGGCTGGGGAGGCGTGATGAACGGAGCGGTTTGGGGCTTCATCGGCACGCTCGCGGGAGCCGTCGTCGCGCGAGGCTAGGGTCAGGTCCTGCAATGCAGCACTAGGTTCTAGCAGATCGCTGCTCGCGTGATTAAAGCGGGAAGAGGGCAGAGAAGTGAGGCTCGACGAGCAGGACCACAAGACCCTGGTGCTCTGGGTCGCTGACTGCGCTGATCCTGGGAACTCGCGGAAAGACCTGCGAGTTCCCAGGATCCGTAATGAGACTTGTCCAGGTCTGAGAAGCAGCATCCACTGCGCATGCTGTCGCCACGGAACGCGACTGGCAAGTCCGAAGCCTTCCCGAGCATCTTCGATCCTTCGCGTGACCGTCCGGTGATTCGTTCTACTCCAGCCCCCGCTGTGTCACGCAAGTCCGTGTTTCGCTTGGTTGACGCGCCGGGAGTCTCGTTGTATCTTCAATGTGTATACGGGAGGTGTCGCATGAAAGTTCAAGTTCGGAAATGGGGCAACAGCCTGGCAGTGAGAATCCCGAAGACGTTTGCCGCAGATCTTGGAGTCGCTCAGGACTCGTCGGTGGAGCTGAGCGTCGAAGACGGCTGCCTACTCATTCGACCATCGGTTGCCCCGAGGTACGAGCTTGCGGCACTGCTGGCTTCCGTGACTCCCAAGAACGTGCACACCGAAATCGACCTTGGCTCGGCGATGGGGAAAGAGACGTGGTAGCGCAGGATGCCGCGCCGGACCGAGGTGACATCGTCTGGATCAGCCTCAACCCCCAGGCAGGTCATGAACAGGCAGGCAGGCGGCCGGTCTTGATCCTTTCTCCCGAGGCGTACAACCGGAAGGTTGGGCTCGCCCTCTGTTGTCCGATCACCGGCCAGCGAAAGGGCTATCCGTTTGAGGTCGATCTGCCAGCCGAAGGGGCAGTGTCTGGGGTGATCCTGGCCGACCAAGTGAAGTGCCTGGACTGGCGAGCGCGACAAGCCGACATCCATGGATCAGCTCCGATCGATGTTGTGAACGAGGCTCTAGGCAAACTGGCGTCGCTCCTGCAATAGGGATGAGAACGGGAACTCGAGTGACGGCCTCGGGTTCCGTGGAGAATCGGGATTGACACCCGATTCCCTCGCTGGATCCGAATTGACACGTGCGCCGGGTGCGCTCAACGAGGCGCCCCGCTGCCGTGCGCCAGACGGCTACGCTGCCACCGCAGCCAGCGACGCCGCCACGGAACGAGTAGCAGGTTCGGCATCTTGCGAACCACCTTCGGTCCGTGGAGTGATCGCCACTCGGAAGAAGCCTTATCATGTCGCAGAAATCCGGCACTTGGCTGCATCGCGAGAGCGCGGACCGGAAGTAAGGATGAGGAGGCAGAGATGAGGGATTCGCTGCGCACGGGCGTTTCGTTCGGGCTCACGTCGGCCGTAATTACCACGCTCGGACTGATGGTCGGCCTGCACTCCGGCACGGGATCGAAGCTGGTCGTTCTGGGAGGCGTGCTCACGATCGCCATCGCCGATGCCTTCTCCGATGCGCTTGGCATTCACGTTTCGGAGGAATCGGAGAACGTTCACACGACGCGGCAAATCTGGAGCGCCACCATCGCGACGTTCTTGGCGAAATTCGTCTTCGCGTTGACCTTCATCGTGCCGGTCCTTCTTCTGTCGCTCTCGACGGCGGTTGTGGTCAGTGTCGTGTGGGGATTGTCGATTCTTGCGATTCTGAGCTACTTCATGGCTCGGACCCAGGGCGAGCGTCCGTGGAAGATCATCGGAGAGCATGTCCTGATTGCCGTTGTAGTCATTGCCATCACCTACTGGGTCGGGCAGTGGGTGTCTACACTCGCAGCATGAAGCCGAAGCGATGGACAGGAATGAAGGAGGAAGCATCATGAAAGTACCGCAGGCGATCAGCGTTGACGAGGTTCGGAGGGTGTGCGAAGAACTGGGGATACAGGACTGGGCTCTGCTTGCGGAGGCCAGCGTTTCGATCGCAGAGGCGGAGAGGATTCTTGCCGTAGTGAACGTGAGCGGGATGCCGATCAAGGCCGAGACTTTTCGTCAAGGGCTCGAAGTCGAGCTCGAACACGGCACTCGGTTTGCCGACGCCAATGTCACGAACAACCATCCACTCCTGACCGGAATGATCGTACTGGCGCATCTGAAGGAATCGCTCGACTACTACCTCCGGCTCGATGTGGCCGAGATCGAGGGGGACGTCCTGAAGGCCATCATCGCCAAGGACCCGGAGAGACTGCGAACCAAGTACAACAAACTCACCGCCGCGCGATGCGCGCTGGCCGAAGCCGAGGCCGAAGCGCTTCGATGATGTGACATCCGCGCGATGCGGATTTCGAACTCGCGGGGTCCATGGCGCCAAATACGGCAAGGAGAACGCGATGCGCGAGTACGAGATCGAGCTCGAGATCTTCGAGGGCAAGGGCGGGCGGAGCACGGACGTGACGTACCCGAACTTCGTGAAGGAAGGGATCTGCGTCTGGATGTTCGACGACGAAGAAGAGCCTGAGAAGAAGGTCGGCGACACCTTCCAATATCCCGATGACGTGGGCAAGCTCTGTCCCTGGCTCGTCGACAGCCTGACGGGCTTCCTCCGCGCGCTCGAGAACGGCGGGACGCTTCCGTGGCGGTATCGCGGCACGCCGTACGAGAAGGCGATCGATCCCGACGGCGTGACAACAGAGTTCGTCCGATGCCCCGATCCGACCGCGTGCGGAATCGTCATGAAGATCATGAGGTCCGCGCTGCCGGAGTGACAGCACTTGGCGTCTCGCATGGGCAGGCGGCTCTCGTGTTGGGAAGCGAGCTGCCTATTCCATCGCCTATCGAGAGAGGACCGCGCGCGGCTGCCTCGCGGCCCGAGGTCAGCGGCGTATCGGCTTCACCGCGCACGAAGTGCAGGGCTCTGCGGTCCAGGCGGTGAGGAGCCCGTCCTCGAAGCGCATGATCTCCTCGCCGTAGCGAGACGAGCGATAGGTCCACTCCTCGTACGTCGAGTCGTCGCCGCTCGATCTCTTGACGCTGCTCGGCTCGCCCAGACTGGCGAGGATCATCTCTTGCGTCATGCCGACCCAGATCTCTTCTCGGACGACCCGCTCGCAGTCGAGGCGAGCCCAGTTCGGATGGCCTTCCTGGCACGCATCGACTTGACGTTCGAATGCAGCGTTCAGCGCGCCCCAGGGGGACGGGGCATCCGGGTCGAGTCCCGTGAGTGCCAAGATGCCCAGCAGGGCGATCGCGAGAACGATCAACAGCGGTTTCAGACTGGCCATCGTCGTGACACTCCCTTCCGTGCGGTCGCTGATTCTACCAGCCTCTGTGGTGACCGCCAGCCGGGAAACGGAGGCTGGCGGCTTCCAAGGCAAAGACGTCATACGAATTCGCTTCGTGCTGCCTCCCGGGATGAGCGTTGCGCCTCCGAAATCCGTATCATCAGATGCTAAAAGGAGTCAATGGAATGGAACAGAAGCCGAGCGGCCAAAGGCCCAAGGCGGTCATTGCACACTACCTGTGGCTCCTCTCACTCAGCTGCGGAATCGCCATCGGTGCCGGTATTGGTGCAGCCACCGATAGCATCGGTGCAGGGATAGCCATCGGCACGGGGGCCGGCGTCGCGATTGGACTGCTGCTCTACCGACGGTTCAAGGACAGCCCCGACACGAGTTAGGATCCCGGCCCAACGGTCGCGGGCGGCAGCCTCTACTGCTGAATCGCGTGAGGAGCACGTCTCGGCACCTCGGTTTCCTGAGAGGTCCGCCGACGCAAGCTCGCAAGGGGCTCAACGCAAAGGGATTGCGGGCCGCATGGCCGCATGGCCGCCCGGTAAGATCGCGTCCGTCGACGTCCAAACTCTCGAGCGCAGTGTTCACCGTGCTCGGCATTGTTTCCCTTTCAGTTGATTGATGGCTTCTCCCGACCCGCCCACATGGTTTTCGTGCGCGATGGAGGTACCCAATGGAGAGCGAGATCCGTTCCGAAGGTCTTGCGATCAGCGATAGCCCGACGAAGGAAGAGTGCGCGTTCATCCAGGCTCGACTGCGGGAGTTCAACCTGGAGGAGACGGACGGCAAGTTCGACTACCCGGGCGAGGAAGATCCGGGGCTCGCGTTCGATCTTGCCGTGAAGGACCCGAACGGAGACCTCGTAGGCGGGATCAACGTCAGTTCGATTCTCGGTGTGATGTGGTTGGAGGTGCTCTGGGTTGCGGATGCGCACCGGGGCCGCGGGCTTGCCAGCTGGCTCGTCCTCGAGGCGGAGCGGATCGCGTACGAGAAGGGCTGCGTCGGCGCCGGCACATGGACGTTCGACTGGCAGGGGGCCGACTTCTATCCGAGGATCGGCTTCGTCCTGAACGGGATCTACGAAGGGTATCCGCTGGGGATGACGGAACACGTCCTCTCGAAGCGATTGCCGAGCCCAAAGGAGGTCCGGCGGAAGACCAGCCAGCGCGTGACACGCAGCAAACAAGACGGGTACAGACTCGTCGAGGAACCGACGAAAGACCAGATGCGGATCGTCGGCAACGGCCTTGAAGCGTACTGCGTCGCTCATGCTGGAGACGAGCGTGGAGATCCTGGGATTCGCGTACAGCTGGTGGTCCGCGGCGGGGATGGAAGCGCGGTCGGCGGCCTGTTGGCCACCACGACGATTCGGATCATGGCGCTCGAAGAGCTTTGGATCGACGCCCGATATCGCGGGCAGGGCTACGGGAGAGAACTCATCGAGGAGGCCGAGCGAATCGCGCGAGCACATGGCTGCATCGCTGTGCAGGGGAACTGCCTGTCCTTCCAGGCGCCCGGGTTCTTCCATAGGCTCGGATACGCGTCATTCGGCGTCGTTGACGTCTACATGGACGACTACTCGGAGGACTTACTGATCAAGAGGTTCTAGGTACCGGCGTTCCCGCGATTCGTAGCGGAACGCTCGGATGCTGCCCGCCGATGCCGACCTACGGATCGGGATTGGCTTCGCTACTGCGATTACGGCTGCAGCCTCTCCCGTAACGCGGCTTCCACCGAGCTGGGCACGAACGTCGACACGTCGCCGCCGTAGGTACAGACCTCCTTGACGATCGACGAGGAGAGGAAGCTGTACTTGCCGGCGGTCATGAAGAAGACCGACTCGAATTCCGGGGCGAGATCCCGGTTGGTGAGCGCCATTTGGAACTCATACTCGAAGTCGGAATTGACCCGTAGCCCACGGACGATCGCGTCCGCGTCGTGCTTCCGCGCGCAGTTGACGAGGAGTCCGTCGTAGCTGATGACTTCGATCCCGTTGATCCCCGCCTCGGCCAGAGCGGCTTTCGTGATCTCCACGCGCTCGTCAAGCGTGAACAGCGGTTGCTTGTGCGGATTGGCGACGACGGCGACGTACAGCTTTGGGAAGAGCCCACGTGCTCTCCGAACGATGTCGATGTGCCCGAAGGTGATCGGATCGAAAGTTCCCGGATAGATCGCGACAGCCATGGCCCGTCATCGTACCCAAGACGGATCGGGCGGCACAAGATTGGCGTTGGTGATGTGACGATGCTACGTGCTCGGTCCGACGGTCGTGACGTGGAGCTTCTCCAGACAGAGGAACCGCTCGATGACCGTTGCGATGTCGGCCGCGCTGACGGCGTCGAGCTTCAGAAGGACCTCTTCGGGCGAGAGGATCTCACGACCTGCGACCGCGGCCGTGCCCAGGCGCATCGCCCGATTGGCGTTCGCCTCCATCCCGAGGATGAACAGACCGCGCAGCCGCGCCTTGGCGAGGGCGATCTCGTCTCCGTCCGGCGGCTCTTCGCGCAGGCGCGAGATCTCGCCTTCGAGAAGACCCTGTACTTCGGGTGTGTGATTCGGCGCGGTGCCGGCGTAGAACATCCACAGTCCGGCGTCGGTGTAACGCAGGAAAGTGGAGCCGACGGAGTACGCGAGGCCGCGATCTTCGCGGATCGCTCGGAACAGACGCGAACTCGTACCGTCTCCGAGAATCACGTTGAGCAATTCGAGCGCGTATCGATCGGGATCGTCTGCCGGAGGGCCGGGAAGCGCGATGTAGATGTGCGACTGGCCCGCCGCGCACTCGTTGTGGTGTCGTCCGTCGCGGAAGCGCGGCGGGATCCTGGCAACTTCCGTTTCTCTTGGTGTGTCCGAGAGTCCGAAACGGCGTGCGACATCGTCGATGAAGGAATGGACCTCGATCGCTCCCGACGCCGCGAGCACCATCTCTTCCGGGTGATAGTGACGATCGTGGTGAGCAGCGACCTCATCGTGGCTGGCGGCTTCGATCGCCTCTCGGGTTCCCAGGACGGAGCGAGAGAGCGCATGGCCGTCATCCCACACGGCGGCGATGAAGCGGTCGAAAGCGGTCGCCTCAGGGTCGTCTTCGTGCCCGCGGATCTCATCGAGGACGACCGTTCGTTCGAGATTGACCTTCTCTGGAGCGAATGCGGGGTTGCGGACGAGGTCGACCACCAGGTCGAGCGCGGTGTCGATGCCATAGGCGGGGACGTCGGCATAGAAGACGGTCGACTCTCGCCCGGTCGCGGCGTTCAGATTCCCCCCGACCGAATCGATTTCGCGCGAGATCTGGGCCGCGTCCCGAGTTGTCGTCCCCTTGAAGGCGAGATGCTCGATGAAGTGGGCGAGTCCGGGGCTCGAATCCGGGTCGTCGCGGCTGCCGACGTTGATCCACGTGCCGACACTGACAGAGCGTGACTGCGGATCCTCTTCGGCGAAGATCCGCAGTCCGTTATCGATCCGTGTCGTGTATGCCCGCTCGTAGAGGCGTTCGGCTACCAACGATCCTCGAGTTCAGGTTGCGCCGGGTCGTCCTCTTGCTGTTCGTCAGCCGTCGGCTCTTCGGCATCCACCGACGCTGGTTGGTCGTCCGGCTCCGGCGGGCTGTCCTCCTCCGGCTGACTCTCCTGCTCCGGCTGACTCTCCTTCTCCGGCTGACTCTCCTGCTCCGGTTGACTCTCCTGCTCCGGTTGACTCTCCTGCTCGTGTTCCTCGAAATCCAGCTTGGCTTCCGGGACTTCCACGTCCTCTGTCTTGGGCTTCTGCCCCTCGCCTTCCGGCAGGATCCTGCGAAGCTTGTAGCGTCCTCGTTCGTCGACGTTCATCACTTCGACGGTGACGGAGTCCCCTGTGCGAACGACGTCGGTTACCCGCCGGACGTACTCATCCGAGAGGGCCGAGATGTGGATCAACCCGGTGACATCGGGAGCGAGATCGACGAACGCGCCGTACTCGGTCGTGTTGCTCACCGTTCCCTCGATGATGTCGCCTGCCTTGATCTGCGACGCGGGGGCTGCAGATCTCGCAGGTTCTCGCCGCCGGCCTGACGAACGATCGCTTCGTCCTCTTCGCTCGTCTCGATCTCCACCTTCGGGTTCACCCGGCTCGATTCGCTTGAGGTCGGGCCGCCCCATCTTGTCTTCGCCGATGACCTTGATCGTGATCTCGTCGCCGACCGAGACGTGGTCCGTGACCTTGTCGACGAACCCGGAGGCGAGGTTGGAGACGTGAACAAGACCCTCGCCGCCACCCTTCAACTCGACGAACGCGCCAAAGTCGACGATTCGCGTCACCTTCGTGGTGAAGACGGTGCCTACTTCGAGTTCCGCAGTCAGATCCTCGATGATCTGGCGTGCAGCGGCGGCCGATGTGTCGTCCGGACTGGCGATCTTCACCGTGCCGTCGTCGGAAATGTCGATCTCCGCGCCGGTGTTCTCGACGATCTGACGGATCGTCTTTCCTCCGGGGCCGATGACGAGGCCGATCTTGTCGACCGGGATCGTGATCGTAATCAGCCTCGGCGCGTACGTGGAGAGCTCCGTTCTCGGCGCACGGATCGCTTTCTCCATCTCGGAGAGAATCGTAAGCCTTGCCTGTCGCGCTTGGGTGAGTGCCTCCTGCAGCGTGGCGCTGTCGATCCCGCCGACCTTGACGTCGAGCTGGAATCCCGTGACTCCATCCTTCGTCCCGACGACCTTGAAGTCCATGTCGCCGTGGTGATCTTCGGCGCCCTGGATGTCCGTGAGGACGACGCGGCGTCCCGTCGCCGGATCTTCGATCATCCCCATCGCGATCCCGGCGACCGCCTTCTTGATCGTGACGCCGGCGTCCATCATCGCCAGCGACGCGCTGCAGACCGTCGCCATCGAAGAAGAGCCGTTCGACTCCAGGATCTCCGAGACGATACGGACGACGTACGGGAAGTCTTCCACGTCGGGCATGACGCTCTGCAAGGAGTTCTCAGCCAGATACCCGTGGCCGATCGATCGTCGGCTCGGGCTGCCGATTCGGCCGACTTCTCCGACCGAGAACGGCGGGAAGTTGTAGTGAAGCATGAAGCGTTTCCGGCCGTCGAACATCATCTGATCGATGATCTGCTCGGCGTGGCGTGTGGCTCCAAGGGTGACGATCCCAAGGCTCTGCGTCTCGCCGCGAGTGAACAGGGCCGACCCGTGTGTGCGGGGGAGAACGGAGACGCGGCAGGAGATCGGCCGAACTTCGTCGGGACGGCGGCCGTCGAGGCGAATCCCTTGCTCCAGCACTTGCTGTCGCATGTACTTCTCAAGGAGCGACTCCACGGCACCCTCGACCGCCTTCTTGCCCGAAGCGGCCTCCTCTTCGGGGGTCTCTTCCGGGACGAGACGGGCGACCGCGTGTTTCTTCAGCTCTGCAACGAAGTCATCGCGCCCGCGCTTTGAGTCGAGCGTGTTCATGGACGGGAACTCACTCCAAACGAGCTCCTTCACGCGGCCGATCAGGTCGTGATCCTCAATCGGGGTTTCGACGACCGTCTTCTTGATCGAACCCATCCGGTCGACGAACCGTTCCTGCAGAGCGATCAGCTCCCGCACGGCTTGATGGCCGACTTCGATCGCCTCGACGACCTCGTCTTCGGAGAGTTCGTCCATCATCCCCTCGACCATCGTGACAGCCTCTTTCGTCCCGGCGACGGTGATGTGGACGCAACTCTCCTCGCGCGTCTCCGCATCCGGATTCACGATGAAGCGCCCGTCCTTTCGCCCGACGCTGACGCCGGCGATCGGCCCTTGGAACGGAGCCCGAGAGATCATCAACGCAGCGGACGCACTCAGGATCGCAAGCGAACTCGGCGGGCAGTCCGGCTCTGCGGAGAGGACGGTCGCCACGATCTGGACCTCGTCGTTGTAGCCCTTCGGGAAGAGAGGACGAATCGGGCGGTCGATCATCCGGCCCGTCAGGACCGCGACGTCGCTCGGTCGCCCCTCGCGCTTGAAAAAGCCTCCCGGGATCTTACCGGCCGCGTAGAATCGCTCCTCGTAGTCGACGCGAAGCGGGAAGTAGTCGATGTCGCTACGCGGGTCCGCGGTCACAACGGTGACCAGCACGTGGGTGTCGCCGTACGTCGCCAGCACGGCGCCGTCTGCTTGTCGGGCGATCTGCCCGGTCTCTAGCGCAAGCTCCTTGCCATTGAACTGGATGCTTTCACGGATGTACATGGAATGTCTAGACTCCTCTGATCTCCAATCTCGCGATCAATTCCCGGTAGCCTACGAGATCTTGACGTTTGACGTACTTCAGCAAGCGTCGACGTTGGCCGACCATCTTTCGTAGGCCTCGCTGCGAGCTGAAGTCTTTCTTGTGGGTTCCCAGATGCTCTGTCAGTTCTCGGATCCGCGCGGTGAGCAAAGCGATCTGAACGACCGCGGATCCGGTGTCCTTTTCGTTCTGGGCGAATTCCTGAATGATCTCCGACTTCTTCTCTACCTTCAGTCCCATTCTCTCTCCTCTCCCTCGTCCGAGAAGGGGCATTGTCCACCCTCCCAGGCGGGGTAGCAGCTAGATTCCAAGCCTGCGAAGCAGGCGCTCGACCTCCGATTGTACCCGCTCCTCGTCGATGGTGAGGAGCTCTCCGTTCTTCAGGAGGATCTGCCCGTCAACGATCACGTCCGTCACGTCGGCTGAACTCGCCGCGTACGCCAGCATCGGGATCGGATCGTGCGGTGGCCACGTGTGACTGCGACTCGGATCGAGCAGAACGACGTCCGCGACAGCGCCCACACTCAGGCCTTCCGCGGAAATCCCGAGGGCTCTCCGCCCCACATCTGTGGCCATTCGGAACGCATCGTGACCCGATAGGCTCTCCGGGTCCTCGTTGTGTCCGCGTTGAAGAATCCACGCGGCGCGCATCTCCTCGACCATGTCGAGTCGGTTGTTCGATGCTGCGCCATCGGTTCCGAGAGCGACGGCGATCCCGGCTTGGCGCATGGCTGCCACCGGAGCGACGCCGCTTCCCAGTTTCGCGTTGCTCTTTGGGCAGTGAGCGACGCGGACGTCTCGGTCCGCCAAGATGGCGATGTCCCGCTCATCGACGTGAACGCAGTGCGCCGCCACCGTCGGGACATCGAACGCGCCCATCCGTTCGAGGTAGGCCACCGGACTCAGGCCCGTCTGCGCCTTCCATGTCTCGACCTCGCTCCTCGTCTCCGCCAAGTGCGTGTGAACGGGAACGCCGAGATCACGAGCCATCTCGATCGCTTCCCGCCACACGTCCTCGCCGCACGTGTAGACGGCATGAGGACTCACCGCGATGCCGATTCGTCCTTCGCAAGCACCGTTCCACCGCTCGATGAGCTTTCGAGTCGTCCCCAGTTCGCTCCGACCGCGGTCGTCGAGGGATTTGGCGACCATGCCATACGACAGAAGAGCGCGGAGACCGCTCTCTTCCACGGCACGAGCGGCCTCGTTCGTGTGGAAGTACATGTCGGCGACGCAAGTCGTCCCGCCGCGGATTGCTTCGGCAAGAGCAAGCAGCGTGCACCAATAGACGTCCTCAGGCTGCAGTTTGCGCTCGATGGGCCAGATGTAGTCTTCGAGCCACACACGCAACGACACCCCGTCAGCAAGCCCTCGAAAGAGCACCATCGCCAGGTGCGTGTGTGTGTTGGCAAATCCCGAAAACGCGAGCTTCCGGTTCGCGTCGATGTCCACGTCCCCCGGCTTGGGGAGCATCTCCTCTTCTGTCAGACCAACGAAGACGTTCCCCTCGAACCGCAAGGACAACAGCCGATCCGATCCTATGACCGGCCGGATGTTTCTCAGAACCGTTCCCATTCAATCCTCTCACACGAAACGTGCAAGCCGCATTGTATCTTTGCCTCGAGAGGACCGCAATCGATCAACGCGACCGTCTCCTGGGTTGCATCGCGTCTTGAAAGGCAATATAAGAGGAGACAAAACCATGTCTCTTTCGGGGGCGGAAGCAGAGGAGAGAGCCTGTCTCCTTCTCAAGGAGCTGGGATACATGATCGTAGCGCGCAACTGGCGCTCCCGATACGGGGAGATCGACATCATTGCACGCGATGGCTCGACCATCGTTTTCGTCGAAGTGAAGGCCCGCTCGAGTCGAGGGTTCGGAGGCCCCGATGCCGCAGTCGATATTGGCAAGCAACGCCGGATCGCCTCCACAGCCGGTCAGTTCCTTCAACAAACGAGGTGCGAGCTGCAGGCGAGGTTCGATGTGGTGACGTTCTCCGGAGAGCGTCCAAGCGTGTACCGAGACGCGTTCAGGATTCGGTGAGGACATGTTCGCACGACTGACCAGCGGAGCGGTCGTTGGCATCGATGCCCGCCTCATCGAAGTGCAATGCGACATCGCGGGCGGTCTGCCGACGTTCCAGATTGTCGGCCTTCCGGAGAAAGAGGTCTCCGAAAGCCGGGAACGCATTCGCAGCGCCATCAAGAATTCCGGTTTCTCATTCCCGGCCGGCCGCATCACGGCGAACCTCGCTCCGGCGGACGTGCGAAAAGCAGGAGTCGGCTACGATTTGCCCATTGCACTGGCCATCTTGATCGCGTCAGAGCAGCTGCCCGGGGTCTCAGAGCAGCGCCCCATCGTTGGCGAACTCGCTCTGAACGGCGACGTCAGGGGGATCTCCGGTGTCCTTCCACTAGCGCTCGAAGCGCTTGATCGGGGATTGAGTGGGGTCATTGTTCCTGTCGAGAACGCAGCCGAGGCGGCGCTGATTGATGGCGTGAAAGCCTATCCGATCAAGACGCTGTCCGATGCCGCGGCCTTTCTTGGAGGGGACATCGAGATCGAAGCGCAGCCGTGCGACGTCGCCCACTTGCTCGCTGGCACGGCGGAAGCGATCCGGCACGACCTCGCCGACATCCGTGGCCAAGCTCAGGCAAAGCGGGCGCTCGAGATCGCGGCGGCGGGCGGCCACAACCTGCTACTTACCGGCCCACCGGGAGCAGGGAAGAGCCTTCTGGCACGTTCTCTGCCCGAGCTTCTTCCGCCGCTGTCGTTCGAGGAGGCGCTCGAGGTTACGCGGGTCTACAGCATCGCGGGCCTCCTCGAGCGAGGTGGCTCGCTCGTTGTTCGTAGACCGTTTCGTGCTCCGCACCACACCATTTCGTACGCCGGAATGGTGGGGGGAGGCCACGGGATTCCGGGACCTGGGGAGATCAGCCTCTCGCATCACGGCGTCCTGTTCCTCGACGAACTGCCGGAGTACGATCGGCGCGTTCTTGAGACGTTGCGACAACCGCTCGAGGATCGGACGATCCTTCTCTCACGTGCCGGGATTTCCGTTCGATACCCTGCCTCCTTCACTCTCGTTGCAGCGATGAATCCTTGCCCCTGTGGGTTTCTTGGAGACACCATCAAGCCGTGCACATGCTCGATGCACGATGTTCGCCGCTACCGCAAGCGGTTGTCCGGCCCGTTCCTTGATCGAATCGACCTGTTTGTCGAGGTGCCTCGCCTTCCGGTTGAGGATCTATTCGGAAGGCGGAGGAGTGCCAACTCCGACACGGTTCGCGACGCGGTGGAGGCGGCACGGCGTGTTCAGTGGGAGCGCATGAGAGAGGACGACGGACGCTTCTCGAACGCGGAACTCGATTCGGAAGGAGTTCGCGCTCACTGCGCCCTGGGAGAGGAAGGGGCCACGCTGCTCAAGCGGGCGGTCGCCCGCTTCGGCCTGAGCGCGCGCGGGCACGTGCGTGTTCTTCGCGTTGCCCGGACGATTGCCGATCTCGACCGCGCCGAGCATATCGAGGCTGCTCACGTCGCTGAAGCGCTACGATATCGCGGGGACCGAAGCGCTCCAGGAGGATGACCGCTTGCGCTGACCCGTTCATGAAAACTCCACATCGCGCGGGTAAAGTCTGACCTCACGCAAGGTCAAGACCGTTTGCACCGAGGTGTCTTGGTGCCGGATCTGCTTGAGGAGGACGTGCATGAGGAGACGGTTCGGGATCGGGGTGTTCTTTGCATTCTCGATCATGGCGTTGCTTCCCGTTGTGGCGGCGGCTTTCCCGGTGACAGTCCATGATATCGCGTTCGAGGGTCTGGTCGAAATCCGCGAGAGAGACGTCCTTGAGGTCGTCGGATTCGCTGTCGAAGACGAGGTTCGTGAGTCCGACCTCAAGAGCGCTTCGCAGGCAATATACGATCTTGGCTGGTTCCGTGAGGTGCTGCCTGAGGTTGTCAGCGATGGAGAGGTTGTCTTCCACGTCGCTGAGTATCCCGTGATCGAGGAGATCGAAATCACGGGAAACGTGAACACGCGCTCCTACGGTCTTCTTGGCGTCGAACTCTTCCGCTTCCCGATCATGTCAACGACGAGGATCAAGGTGATCCTGCGCCGCTTCGACATCAAGAAACGCAAGGTTCTCAACCGCGCGTCGCTCGATGAAGGGCTGAAAGAGATTCTCGCCGAATACAACAAGCGCGGCTACGTGCTCGTCGGCGTCGGGGAGACCACCTTGAGCGGGCACCTGTCGATCGAATTCGTGGAGGGGCAAGTCGTTGGGAATCGCATCAGCGGATTGAGAACGGTTCCCGCCGAAATCGCCAAAGAGATGGTCGATCTGCCCGTGGGCGAGTTCCTCTTGCAGATGGACCTTCAACGTGCGGTGCGCCGGGCGGGGACATCCGTTCTCTTCTCCGACGTCGAGGTCGTGCCGGAGCCGGGCGGTGCAGCAGACGAAGTCATCCTTCACTGGACGTTGACGGAGCGTCGCTTGATCGACGAGCCGGCCGACATCGACAAGATTGAGCTTGAAGGCGTCAACCAGTTTCCTGCGGAGACTGCACATGGCTTGCTGGGCGACATTCCGGCCGGTCCGGTCGACAACTACGAGCTACTGCGGATCGTCGAGGAGCTGTACAATCGCTACCAGGATGCCGGCTACGTGATGGTTCGACTCTCCTCTGCAGGAGTTGAGAACGGGCTGCTACGCCTACGCGTGGATGAAGGCGAAGTCTCTGAAGTCCTCCTCTCGGGGAACACGAAGACGCGAGACCATGTCGTTCTCCGAAACCTCAAGATCGAAGCCGGCGACGTCCTCACGCGCAGATTGCTGCAGACAGCGTACCAGCGACTGTCCTCGTTCGGGTACTTCAGCACCATCGAGCTGCTGCCGGAGTGGGCGGATGACGGCGTTCGCCTCGCGGTGATCGTCACGGAGAAGCGCGATCTAGGAGGGATGAGCGGGACGCTCGCAGTCGAGCCAAGCTCGGGTGGGATCGTGGGGGAGCTGTCGATCGATCAGAAGAACCTGCTGGGGACCGGGCAAAACCTGTCGCTCAGCTACAGCCGCGGGTTCTCGAGCGAAGTGGAGCCGATGACGAGTTCATGGACATTGGGCTACAGCTCCGTCGCGTCGTTTCCTGGGTTCGATCGAGTCGGCGTCGACCTGTACCGGTCGATCCGCGAAGTCGAGGCGGGAGAGGTCGACGAGGAGTACGTCACCGTCGGAGGCGAGGTTTCGTTCGATTATCCTGTCGCTGACTACACGGACGCCTCGATATCGTATAAGCACGAGGACGAGAGACAGGCTGGAAACGAAGACTGGACGTCGATCGACTCCGTCGGACTGGCTCTCATGTACAGCAATGTCGACGATCCGTATTTCCCGACGAGTGGGTACAGACGCAACGTCTCTATTGAGAAGGCGGGAGGATTCGCTGCGGGGGCGGACTACACCAAGCTCGGGCTGCTGTGGATCCGGTTCACACCTGCTCACAGCGCTCTCTTCGGCGACCTCGATCAGACGGTAGCGGTGCGCCTCAAGGCTGGATGGGGGAACGCCGACCTACCGTCCACACAAGCGTTTCTTCTGGGCGGTCCAACGACCGTTCGGGGAACGGAAGCGAAGAACGTGTCCCGAATGTTCGTGACCAATCTCGAGTATCGGCTAGAGCTCACGGAGGGGTTGGTGTTCACGACGTTCTTCGATGCGGCCCTTGACGTGGACTCGGTTCGTATTGCCGACGCCCTGGCATCGACGGGGTTTGAGTTTGGGATCAACGCGGCCGGGATCTACGTACGTCTCGAGTTTGTGTGGGTCATCAGAGAGGACATGGATTGGTACCCCGTGTTCGATTTCGCGTTCGGCCCGATGTTCTAGGATACGTGACGCGACCAGCGGGGACCCCTATAATCTCACGAAGTGCCAACGGACGATGAACAAGGAGGAATAGCATGTCGCGAAGTGTGTTGTACGTAGCTGGGCTCGCGTTGCTCCTCGCTGTCGGAGCGTTGATCCTGCAGTTTGCTCTTCCGTCAGCTGGAGGCGGAGACGACGGGCGACTCGCGACGCTCGAGCAACGCGTCAATGCCCTTAGCCAGCAGGGCGCCGGAGCGGAATTCAGGATCGCGTATCTGGATGCGGAAGCAGCCTTCACGGTCTTCCTCGAAGTGACCGCCGATTTGAGGGAGCGCGCAAACGACAAGGCCCTTGAGATCAGCGATCTTCAGAACGAGTACGCAGCGAGCACGATCTCCAGAGACGAGTATCAGCAGCGCGCGAACGAGTTGCAGGCCGAGTTGCTTGACGCCCAACTGACGATCGACATCAACGCTCTGGATCGGATGATCGCCTCGGATGACTTCGCCGATATTCGCCCGAAGCTCGAGGAATGGAAGGAGACCGCGCAGCTTCTCGCCAACGAGGTCAAGAACATCGTGTCGATGGCGAAAATGGGCGTTGCGGATCCCCTTGAGTATCAGAGTCGATACACGACGGCCAAGAACGCTTTCACGCAGTTCGACCAGGGTCTGACGCAAGCAGCGACGCTGAAAATCGTGCAAGTCGCTCAAAGGATCGCGGTCGAGCAAGGCTTCGACATGGTCCTGCGGGTGAAGAACGTCCTCGTCTATCGGAACCCGCTTTCGCTGGTCGACATCACCGATGAGGTGAAGTCCGTGATCTCGAGTTACCTGTAGGTAGGTCGAAGCGTGCCTGCCTGCGACCTCGAAGGGATTCGCGCGCGGATACCGCTTCGATATCCGTACTTGATGATCGATCGGATCATCGAGGAAGAGGAAGACCGCGTCGTCGCGTTGAAGAATGTCACGGTCAACGAGCCGTTCTTCCAGGGGCATTTCCCGGAGCCCCTGGAAGCGGTGATGCCAGGGACTCTTATCTTAGAGGCGATGGCGCAGACGACCGCCTTCCTCGCGGTGCAGGGGAGCGAGGGAGGTACGGAGGAGACGATGGGATACCTTGTCGGCATCGAGAGGGCCCGTTTCCGCCGCAAGGTGATCCCCGGGGACCAGCTTCGCCTCGAAGCGCGCCTCGTCCGCCGAAGACGAGGCCTGTTGCAGGCGGACGTGGAAGCATCCGTGGACGGCGAAGCGGCGGCCACAGCGACGGTCTCTCTCCTTGTTGGGAGCGAGTGACCGTCTGTGATCGAGTGCGTCCCCAATCTGAGTGAAGGGCGCAACCTCGACACGGTCGAGCGGATTGCCGACGTCGTTCGGAACGAAGGCTGTCACGTTCTCGACATTCACGTCGACGCAGATCACAACCGCTCTGTCCTGACGATTGTTGGAGCGCACGAAGACGTCGTTCGCGGGATCGTCTCGATGGTCGAAGCCGCAATCCCGCTCATCGACATGCGACGTCACGAAGGCGTGCACCCACGGATCGGTGCGGTCGACGTCGTGCCGTTCGTCCCACTCCAATCCTCTTCCCTCGTGCAATGCGCCGCTGCGGCCAAGGAGGCGGGCGCCGCGATCGGCGAGACCTTGGAGATCCCCGTCTACCTCTATGAGGCGGCCGCGACACGTGCTGAGTTCCGCAATCTGGCTGACGTGCGGCGAGGTGGTCTTCGCGGGCTGACCGAGCGAATCGAATCCGGCGCCGGGCTTCCGGACTTCGGACCGGCGCACGCCCATCCGACCGCGGGGGCGGTCGCGGTCGGGGCGAGAGACTTCCTTGTCGCCTACAACGTCAACTTGGAGACCGACGATCTTAGCGTCGCACGTGCTATCGCATCGGCGATTCGCGCGGCAAGCGACGGTCTCCCGGGCGTGAAGGCTCTGGGGATTCCGCTTCGCAGCCGCGGACTGGTCCAAGTGTCGATGAATCTGACCGACGTCGAAGCCACATCGGTCGCGGAGGCGTTCGGACGGGTGGCCGAGCTGGCTGATTGGCACGGCGTCCGGATCCTGGAGAGCGAGATCGTCGGGCTTGCCCCGCGCGTCGCACTCCGAGAAGCCACCACCGAGGAGCTCCTGCTGACACGAGATCTTGCCGACCTCGTTCTTGAGGAGCGAATCGAGGCACGATGAGTCTCGACGTCGGTGGTCTGCGAATCCGCCGGCCTCTCGTGCTCGGCTTCGGCGTCACAGGGAGAGCGGTCGTCGAGTTTTGCCTTCGTCGCGAGCTTCCTGCGTTGGTGAGCGAAGCGCGCCGGCTGACCGACGACGAGCGAGCGTGGCTGACCGACCATGGGATCGCATTCGAAGAGAACGGCCACACGGAGAGGCTCCTCTCCAACGCAGACGTCGTTGTGCTGAGTCCAGGCGTACCGGCCGGCCATCCCGTCCCGTCCGCGGCGCGGGACGCTGGAATCCTCGTTCTCTCGGAACTGGATTTCGCTTCGTCGCAGGCCTTCGGGGTCCCGATCGTCGCCGTCACAGGCACCAACGGAAAGGGAACGACCGTCACCTTGATCGACGCCATCCTGCGACGCACAGGATGGCGCACGCGTTTGGGCGGTAACATCGGGACGCCGTTCATCTCGCTCGTCGAAGGGATCGAAGACTGCGACGCCGTGGTTCTCGAAGCGAGTAGCTTCCAGCTCGAACAGAGCGAGCTGCTCCGGCCACGCGTGGGCGCGCTGCTCAATCTGACCCCCGATCACCTGGACCGGCACGCAACCATGGCTGCCTACGCGGAAGCCAAAGGAAGGCTCTTCCGCCTGCAAGACCACGAAGACGTTGCGGTCGTGCCCTCCGGCCTCCGAGACCGGGACGTCTTCCGGCAGGGGAAGGGGCGAAGGATCTTGTTCGACGCGCCGCCTCTGGCGCTTCCAGTGGGGACTGAGCTGCTGAGTCCTCACAATCGCGAGAACCTCGCTGCGGCCGTCTCCTGTGTTTCTTCCCTCGACCCGACCTTCGATGGACGGGCGCTCGCCATCGACTCGCTTCAAGATGCATTCTCGCTTCCGCACAGGATGGAGGAGATCGGCGCCGTCAACGGTGTGCGCGTGATCAATGACTCCAAGTCGACAAACGCGAACTCGACCGTCGCTGCACTGCGGGCAATCGATGCACGCACGACTTCGCTCCTCGGGGGTCGCCACAAGGGAGCGGGCTACACCGCGCTCGCGCGGGAGATTCTCTCACGCGACGTCCAACAGGTCGTCGTTTTCGGCGAGGCCGCCTCGTACTTCGAAGATCTGTTCGAGAACGAGGGCATCACGACGATGCGGGCATCATCCATGGAGGAGGCCGTCGCGCTCGGGCTTGCCGGAGCGCGGTCGGGGGACGTACTCCTCTTCTCGCCTGCGTGCTCCAGTTTCGATGCGTTCAGGAACTACGCCGAAAGGGGAGAGGCTTTCGTCCGCGCCGTCCGCGCCTGCTCGGGATTCGTCGAGCGAACGGGCAAGGACGCCTAGCCCGCTCCGAAGAGACACGTGTCATTCACCTAGACCCCCAACCGTCGGCAACGCTGAAACCCTATTCCTTTCGCTGCCGGGAGATCTGCCGTATCGAATAAGACGCGTGGGTTCACATGATCAACGTACGACGGAGCGTGGGCGTGAGCGGACGGGTCGATCGCAAGGCAGCGCTGATCACGGCACTGCTCCTTCTCATTGGGCTGGTGATCCTCTACAGCGCGAGCGCGCCCTTCTCTCTCAAGCACTACGGCAGCGATACATACATGCTTTTCAAGCAATTCCTGGCGGCAATTGCTGGAATCGCCCTGCTGCTGTTCTTCTCTTGGTTCGATTATCATCGGCTTGCCGCGATCAATGACGTCCTGTTCCTCGGCGCCATCGGATTGACGCTCCTCACGATACTTCCGCTCGGCATCGGCGAAGGCCGATGGCTCTGGGTCGGGCCGTTCGCCCTCCAGCCAACGGAGCTGCTCAAATTTGCACTGATCATCTACCTCGCAGCAGCGATCTCACGAAAGCGAGAGTCGATTCGGTCGTTTCGACTCGGCGTTCTTCCATTCATCGCTGTGCTCGCGCTCCTCGGAGGCATCGTCTTGAACCAACCCGATCTCGGGATGCTCCTCGTCTACGGAGCGCTGACGATAGCGATGCTGTTCCTCGGCGGCGCGAATGCATGGCATCTGGCTTCGATCGGAGGTGCGAGTCTTCCACTCGTGGCCCTTGCCATTTGGTTCGCACCGTACCGATTCGCGCGGATTCTCTCTTTCCTCGACCCTCAGGCGTACAGCACATCATCCGGATACCAGACGATCCAATCCCTCATCGCCGTGGGGTCGGGCGGCGTTCTCGGCAGAGGCCTCGGCGCATCGCGCGCGAAGCTGTTCTATCTTCCGCAGGCACACAACGACTTTATCCTGTCCGTTGTGGCCGAGGAGGCGGGGCTCTTGGGCACGCTCGCCGTCCTAGGCCTGATCGGCCTCCTTGTGTGGCGCGCGTTCGTCGTCTCGGAGCAAGCTTCGGACCGATTGGGACAGCTCCTTGCACTCGGGATTGGCTTCGTCATCGGCTTCCAGGCATTGCTCAACGCTGGCGTGGTGCTCGGACTCCTCCCCGTAACGGGGCTCACGTTGCCGTTCTTCAGCAACGGGGGATCCTCGTTGTTGGTGACGCTCGCAATGGTCGGTGTCCTGCTCAATGTATCGAGGCGGGGAACGGTGACGGGATGAGGGTCCTCTTCGCGGGTGGAGGCACAGGAGGACACGTGTATCCGGCGCTGGCAATGATCGATGAGCTGCGGCGATGGGATCCTGATGTCAAAGTCGGATACGTCGGAACGCGTCGCGGACTTGAGGCACGGATCTTGCCGGGGCGGCAAGACGTTCGCTTCTTCCCGATCCACGTTCGCGGCCACTCGCGTGGTCGTTTCCTGTCAGCCGTTCGGACGCTGATGCGCCTTGCCATCGCCATGATCGAGACGATCGGTGTGCTCATTTGGTTTCGTCCGCAGGTTGTCGTCGGCGTCGGCGGGTATAGCTCCTTTCCTCCGGTCTTGCTTGCTTCGTTGCTGGGCCGGATTCTGCCGATCCGAACGATGATTCACGAGCAGAACGTCGTCGGCGGACTGGCAAATCGTTTGCTCTCCCGCTTTGTCGACCTCGTGATGACCTCGTTTGATGAGACGGAAGCGTCGTTTCCCAACGCGAGAAGGCTTGTCGTGACGGGGAATCCGATTCGCGAAGAACTGCTCCATGTGAAACGCACCGACACCTCCTACGCCTTGTTCGGCCTCGACCCCGCAAAGCGCACCATCCTCGTCTACGGAGGATCGAAGGGGTCGGCGGAGATCACCGAGCAAATCCGGATCGGGAAACACAGCATCGGGGCGAGTCGCGAACTGCAGATCCTTCTCATCACCGGCGACGCCCGCCGAACGGCGGCGCTTCGTGGAGAGATGCGCGCGGCCGGGATCGGGAACGTCGTGATCGAGACGTACGTCGATCGCATGGGCGACGCGTTCGCGGTCGCCGACCTCGTTGTTTGTCGAGCCGGCGCGACGTCCCTTGCGGAGATTACCGCGTGCGGGAAGGCATCGATTCTCGTGCCCTGGCGCGATGCGGCCGACGATCACCAGTGGGCGAATGCGCTGGCATTTCGGGACGAAGGGGCTTGTACGGTTGCGGGGCAGGACGTTATCGTTCGGCACGGGTTGGTGAGACTTATTCAACAGTTAGCAGACGACGAGGCGGCACTTGCTCGCATGGCGGACAGTGCACGCCGAAACGGACGGCGAGACGCGAGGACCGCAGTATTGGGTGAGATGCGAACGCTGATGAGGGGGGTACGCGTTTGATCGAATCGGAGAAGCGCTACCACTTCGTTGGGATCGGCGGGGTCGGAATGAGTGGTCTTGCGTCGGTCCTGCTGGCAGACGGGGCCGCGGTCTCCGGCTCCGATCTCAGGGAGTGCCAAGAGATCAAGACGCTTCGACAGGCGGGGGCGGCGATCGAACTGGGACACCATCCGCGCCACGTCGATCGGCCACTCGACGGCGTCATCGTCTCCTCGGCGGTTGCCACAGACAACGTGGAAGTCATCGCGGCAAAGAAGCGTGATGTCCCCATCGTCTTCCGCCTCCATGCGCTGGCGTCCTTGCTGGAGCGATATCGAAGCGTCGGCATTGCAGGCACACATGGGAAATCCACTACGTCAGCCATGACGGCGACGATTTTCCGCGAGACGCGGCGCGATCCGAGCTTCCTGATCGGTGCTCAGTGCCCCGCGCTCGGTGGGAACGCACATCTCGGAACAGGAGACTGGTTCGTCGCCGAGATCGACGAGAGTGACGGTCTGTTCGTCGCGGTTCGTCCGACGATCGCCGTGGTCACGAACATCGGGAAGGATCACCTCCAAACCTATCGAGGACTCGAAGAGATCGAACGGGCGTTCGGACACTTCGTGGCGCAAGCGGAGCGACCGGTACTCGCCGTGGATGATCCGCACGTGGCCAAGCTCGCGCGAACCGTGCCGCGAGCGATGACAGTCGGACTGAACGATTCGGCGCGACTGCGGGCGGTGAACGTCCGCCACCTGCAGTTCACGATGACCTTCGACCTTGTCCTCGATGAGCGACATGTGACGTCCGTCCGTCTTCGCGCACCCGGAGAGCACAATGTACGGAACGCGCTCTGTGCCCTTGGGGCTGCCCACGTGGCGGGCATCGACCTTCGAGAGGCGTCCCACGCTCTGGAATCTTTCGCACTTCCGCATCGGCGGTTCGAGTTGCTCGAGGAGAACGGCGTTACTGTGATCGACGACTACGCGCATTTGCCCGAGGAAGTGGAAGCGACGCTGAGCGCCATCCGAGCCGGCTGGCCGAATCGTCGCGTTGTCGCCGTCTTCCAACCTCACCGGTACTCGCGGACACGTGACTCGGGAGACGATTTCGGCTCCGCATTCTCGCAGGCTGACGTAGCAATCGTGACGGAGATCTACCCGGCGCGCGAGTCTCCCCTTCCCGGCGTCACATCGCAACTCGTCGTCGACGCGATTCGGTCGATGACGAGCGCTCAAGTCCATTCGATTCCTGACAAGGAAAGCGTCGTCGCGTTCCTCGAGGCGAGCATCAGACCTGGCGATTTCATTGTCAGTTTCGGTGCTGGTGACATCTGGACAGTCACGGAGGAGCTGGCGACGTTCTTGACCGAGGGCCGATTCCTGGAATCGCAAAGACAGACTCCTTCGGAATAGCACAATCTCCAGTCCTAGTCTCGCGTTGACGTGCCTTGAGGCCGCATCCGAAGCAAACCTCACGTATGCTCAGTATGCTCCTTCATCCCCCGATCTCGCATCGCGGGTGAAATGCCGCAGTAGGTCGGCGGTCGGCCTTCCGATGGAAACAGCTACGAACCCGCAGGATCTTGCCTAATTCATCGTTCCGAAACGCGGAGCGAAGAGCGCTGAGATCTGCAAGACAATTGACATTGCGGCACAAAAGCTGTATAAAGATCGGACGTTTCGCTCGTTCCAGAGTGAGGTCAGTGACGGGTGAAGGAGGGGAAGGACAGGCGGAGAGCTGTTTTTTGCACTGTCGTCGTAGGGGGGGTTCTGATTTCTGCTGCCGCCATCACTCTATATGCGCCGTGGCTAGGCTTCTTTGGCCTTCGTCAGATCAGCGTCTCTGGGAACCAGCATGTCTCGGCTGAGGCAATCGGGCGGGCGGCCGGAGTGCAGCATGGTCTTCCGTTGTTGACGATCTCGCTTTCCAAGGTTTCAGCTCGAGTAGCTTCTTTCCCTTGGGTTCAACATGTTTCAGTGAGTCGGTCGTTTCCGCACGGATTGCGTATTCGAGTTGAGGAACGATCCCCGATCGCTTGGATTCGTCTTCCCGACGATGGAGCATGCCTCACCGTGGGTGAGGGAGGCGTGATCGTGGCCTCGGAGTGCGTGAGCCGAGCCTCGACCGTTGAGCTGCAAGGGGCGGCCCTATCAGGCATTACGCCGGGGGAACGCCTGGCCGACGAGCGGATCGTCGACCTCATTGAGGCTCTGCGCACGACGAATCTATCCGACATGAACATCCAGCGGATCGACGTTACCGATCCGTCTTCGATTGTCCTGGATACGGAGCCGGGCCTTCGGGTCCTGCTGGGGACGATCGATTCGCATGCACGGCGAGTCGATGCACTCGCTGCATTGAGTCGTACGATCGACCTCGGCGAGTACCGAGTCATCGATCTGCGGCTCGAGGGGGAAGCTACACTTGTGACCTGGTAAGGCGGTGAAGAGATGAGAAAAGAACGGATCGTCGTCGGACTCGACGTAGGCACGACCAAGGTGGTCGCCCTCGTTGGGAACGTTGTCGATGGGGTCATCGAGATCATCGGAATGGGGCGGGCGGACTCTCACGGTCTGGAGAAGGGCGTCGTCGTCGACATCGGACGGACGATTTCATCGATTCGGAAAGCCGTCGAGGAAGCGGAGAACATGGCGGATGTTCGAGTTGACGCCGTCTACGTCGGGATCGCCGGAAAGCACATCACGTCGATCAACAACAGCGGGACGGTCTCGATCAACCGGCCGGACCGCATCATCGCAGACGACGATGTACGACGCGTCGTGGAGACGGCCCAAGCGATTCAGATCCCACCGGAAAGCGAGATGATTCACGTCATCCCGCGGCAGTACATCGTCGATGGCCAGGATGGGATCACCGATCCGGTAGGCATGACGGGGACGCGCCTCGAGGTCGACGTCCACATTGTGACCGGCGCCATCACCGCCGTGCACAACCTGGTCCGATGCGTGGAGAACCTTGGGATCGGCATCCGGCAGATCGTCCTCGAGCCGATCGCGTCGTCGCTCGCCGTCCTCTCCTCTGCGGAGAAGGAGCTCGGGGTCATCCTGATGGACATCGGCGGGGGCACGACCGACATCAGCGTCTTTCGCGGCGGTGACATCTGGTTCTCGAAGGTCGTACCGATCGCCGGCGAGCACATCACCAACGACATCACGGTCGGTCTGCAGACGCCGATTGAAGAGGCCGAGCTGGTCAAGAAACAGCACGGCAGCGCGTTGGTCGACAGCGTCGGTGAGGACGACAAGATTGAAGTTGCCACGATCGGAGGCGATGAGAAGAAGCTCGTCTCGAAGAAGAAGCTCGCCAAGATCATCGAGCCGCGCGTCGAGGAGTTGCTCGACCTCAGCATGCAGGAAGTCGAGGACGCCGGCTATCGCGACCTCGTACCGGCAGGGCTCGTCCTGACGGGAGGGACGTCGTTGCTCGACGGACTCGCCGAGTTCGCTACGCAGCGCTACGACATCGCGGTCCGCCGAGGCAAGATTCCACAAGGGATCCACGGTTTACGGGACATCGTCGAGTCCCCGATCTATGCCACGTCAATCGGGCTCCTTCGCTATGCGGTGGAGACGAGAGACTTCAAGAAACCGGAATTCAGCGAGTCCAGGCGATCTTCGGTCATCAGCAAGCTGTTCGCGTGGTTCAACCGATTCTTCCGGGGGTAGTCGATGGCTGAGCAGCTGAACTTCATGTCCCCAGCGCGCTTGATGGTCGTCGGTGTGGGCGGCGGCGGCGGCAACGCGGTCGATCGCATGTTCGACACGTCGGTGAACGGCGTTGAGCTTGTCGCCGTGAACACGGACGCGCAAGTGCTCGATGTCGTTCGATCGCACCGAACGCTTCAGATCGGACGGAAGTTGACGAACGGGCTCGGAGCCGGCGGGAACCCGGAAATCGGGCGCCTCGCTGCGGAGGAGAGTCGGGAAGCCATCGCTGACTTGCTCAGCGGCGTGGACATGGTCTTCATCACCGCGGGGATGGGCGGCGGAACGGGAACCGGTGCCGCGCCGGTCTTCGCTGCGCTGGCCAGGGAAGCCGGTATCCTGACGACGGCCATCGTGACCCGCCCGTTCTCGTTCGAAGGGGTCGCGCGAGCGGAGAAGGCCGAATCCGGCATTGCGAGGCTTGCGCAAGGCGTCGATGCGCTCATCTGCATTTCCAACGACAAGCTCCTCAAGGTTGCGCCGGCGGAGACGCCGATCATGCAAGCCTTCGAGATTGCAGATGAGATCCTGCGACAGGGGGTCGAAGGCATCTCTGATTTGATCACCGTCCCCGGGATGATCAACCTCGACTTCGCCGACATCGAGAGCGTGATGCGCGGAGCGGGCACGGCGATGATGGGAATCGGGGAAGGCCATGGCGCGGGCAAGACCAAGGAAGCGGCGCGGAATGCCATTTCGTCGCCTCTGCTCGACGGATCGATCCGTGGCGCCCGGAAGGTGATCATGAACATCACCGGCGGATCGGATCTCACCCTCGAAGAGGTCACTGAAGCAGCATCGCTGATCCGCGAGGCCGTCTCCGACCGTGCCGACATCATCTTCGGAACGGCGATTCGCGATGGGACTGATTCCGTGCGCTTGACGGTCATCGCCACCGGCTTTTCTGTCGCCTACGGCGTCGACGAAGAAGAGGGATCCGCGCTATCGAACGAGTCCATGCTGGCACGTCTCGAGCAGGAGAGCCGGGGCGGCGTAGACGACTTCGACATTCCGACGTTCCTCCGGCGCGGGCGAAGGACGCGCGATGAGCCTCCGAGGCCGCCGTGGGGAGAGCCGCGCGAGCGCGAACCGGACAACGCTGCTCGAGTAGCGAACGCGTAGAGTCACCGCACACTCACGCTGGTCACAAGTACGAAGCCCCCGAACTCGGGGGCTTTCTACTGCCAGAGGTGGGGGTCGAACCCACACGACCCAAAGGGCCACGGGATTTTGAGTCCCGCGCGTCTGCCAATTCCGCCACTCTGGCGATCTGCGCCATCTTACACAGGGTCGCGGCCGGGGTCCATCGCTTTCCCGACACGTGACGAGCCAGCTCCAAGGGTGATATTCGTTACCGACGCATACTGCTGGTTTCTCGTATGATGGTTCCAACCGGAAACGGAGCCGAAGCGCAAGATGAAACAGGGGAACCGTCGACTGGAGAACCTCTGGAACGCTCATCGGTCGACAGGCATGGTCGTTGTGAAGCAGACGTTCGTCCCCGATGGTGGCTGCGAATCGTCCGCCATGAGAAGAGTGACAGAACCGCCATGTTCTCTGGTATCCTCTGCAGTTCTCGGATACGGCGACCGAGGCCGGCCGCAGTTCGGGACGAGCGAGGTGTTGCGTGGTAGAGTACGTTGGCAGGTACCCGGAGTAGGGACGTACAGCGGAGATGTTGCGTGGGTGGACATCTCGGGTGAGCCTGGTTCCGCTTCGGCGATGTTCTAGGGAGGCTAGCGTGGCAACGCAAACTGGGAGGTTGTTTCGCAACGACTGCCCCATTCCATTCGAGGATTCTCCCCGCGTTGCCTTCAGATCTCGGCCGCGGGCGATTGCTGGTGCGTTTCTTCTTGGGCTGATGATGGGGCTGTTCCCGTTGGCGGCAATCGCGGCGGTGCCGGTCATCAACAACGTTGTGATTGTGAACGTCGGTGTTATCAATGTGGGCACGACGGCAACCGCAGAGATCCTTGTGCAATCCGACTCGGCGACATTCACGCTGGACGCGAGCAGCGACATCGGGTCCTACGGTCTCTTGCTGGGCACGTTCGCAAAGGACACCGACGAAAGATACACGGTCGACTTCGTCGTCGACGAAGGAGAGAACGACTACGCTGCCGGGACACCGATTCCTGTTGACATCACGCTTTGGGACGGAGTCGACAGCGGCACGGGGCCTGCGTCCATCACGTACGGAAGCGACATCGACGCCCACTCTCCGGCCAAGCCGGCACCGCCTGATCTGCATGATGCGAGTGACAAGGGTTATTCGAATACCGACAACGAGACGAACGAGAACCTGCCTACGTTCATCGGTGTCAATGGTGCCGTTGAAGGGAACAGCACGGTGCGTCTCTATCGAGGAGGAAGCACGCTTCTCGGAACGACGCCTGCAAACGCAGATGGAGCCTGGTCCATTGCCAGTGCTTTGATCCCAGACGGCACACACAGCATCACGGTCACTGCGACGGACGCTGCCGGGAATGTCAGCGTAGCGTCGGACCCGCTGCCGAACGTGGTGATCGATATCCAAGATCCGGACGACCCCGGCAATCGTGCTCCGGCCGACGGTGCGTGGGTCAACGCGACACCGCCATCTCCCTTGTTCACGTGGACTGCTCCGGCGGACAACGGCGACAGCGGAATCCGCAACTACAGGGTTCAAATCTGGGGGCCCGCGACGCGCAACTACTACACGGAGAATCTCTTCTACGATCCGGTCCTCGGGAGCGATGGAACCTACACGTGGCGGCTGTATGCCATCGACGAGGCCGGAAACAACGGCGATGCAGGAGCGTCCACATGGACGGTGAAGATCGACTCAAAGATTCCGACGCCGGTTGTGGATCTAGCCGACAGCTCGGACACGGGATCGGACAACAGCGACGACCTCACCAACGATACGACGCCGACATTCCGCGTGAGCTTCGACAGCGCCGACGCGTCGCTGGGCGACGTGGTCGAGTTGCTCTTGGACGGCGGTTCGCTGGCGAGTGCCGTCACGAAAGCGCTCGACGCTGCAGACATCGCCGCGGAATACGTTGACCTGACGGTGACGGACGGGGACCTCGGGATCGATGGGACCAAGACGATGACCGCAGCAATCAGCGACGCCGCGGGCAACCAGGCGACATCGGCGGCCCTCTACATCGAGCTGGACACTACAGCGCCGACCGTGACGGCCGGGAACATCTCGATCAGCGGCGCGACGGGGACGGCCGGTGCGTACAAGTTCGGTGACACGGTGACAGCCAGCTGGGACGACAGTGGGACCGGCGACAACAACGGAGACATCGCCACCGTGTCGGTGAACTTCGGCGAGTTTGCCGCGGGGGTGCCGGTCGACGCGACCGACCCGGACACGGACGACATCTGGACGACGGCAGCGCAGGGACTGGACCCGATGGACCTGACCGACCGGAACGTGTTCGTCACCGTCACCGACGATGCCGGGAACGTGACCGGACCGGTGGAAGACAACGCGAATGCGGTCGTCGACACGATCGTTCCCACGGTGACGGCCGGGAACATCTCGATCAGCGGCGCGACGGGGACGGCCGGTGCGTACAAGTTCGGTGACACGGTGACAGCCAGCTGGGACGACAGTGGGACCGGCGACAACAACGGAGACATCGCCACCGTGTCGGTGAACTTCGGCGAGTTTGCCGCGGGGGTGCCGGTCGACGCGACCGACCCGGACACGGACGACATCTGGACGACGGCAGCGCAGGGACTGGACCCGATGGACCTGACCGACCGGAACGTGTTCGTCACCGTCACCGACGATGCCGGGAACGTGACCGGACCGGTGGAAGACGACGCGAATGCGGTCGTCGACACGATCGTTCCCACGATCGACTCGGTCACTTCGACAACGGCCGACGGCTACTACAAGCTCAACGGCAGCATCAACGTGACGGTCAGCTTTTCAGAACCGGTCACCTGTAGCGGCGATTTCTTCAGTGTAACGCTGTCTACGAGTGACGTCGTGCAATGGGGCTCCTTCGCTCTGAGCGGTGTGATTGACACCACCTATCAGGTGGGCGCGGGCGACAACAGCTGCATGCTGGATGCCACCAACGTGGATCTCTCTGCCGGGGAAACGCTCCGTGATGATGCTGGCAACGATACCGGGGTGACGCTGCCGGACACGACAATCGCCGACGGATCGAACATCACCGTCGATACCACCATCCCGGCGATCGGCGCGATCAGCATCTGGACCGACGACGACAGGCTGGATGAGAACTGCGAGGAGACGGTCAGTTACTCGGTGACGATCACCGACAATTGCTGCATCGACATTGACGCAAGCCCGGTCACGGTGACGCCGGCGGCGACGAACGCCAGTGTTTCCGGATTGACCATGACGCTTACGCCGGACACGGGCAAGGTGACGTCGGTGCTCGTCTCGGGAATGTTCGTCGTCTCGGTGACCGATGCGTGTTCGTCGGTTCCGTCGGTCCAGATTGACGTCGTCGACTGCGCTGGAAACACAGCAACGCGGACCGACTCAGGCCCGACGCTCACGGACCCGATTGCCCCGACGTTCCAAAGCTTCACCGTGACGCCGGACGACGGTTTCGTCGACGGAAACTGCAAAGAACTCGTCGACTTTCAGGTAGACGTGCACGACAATTGCTCGATCGACATCGATGATTTGGCGGCGATTGTCGTGACCACATCGGCGACGAACGCGTCGACGTCGGGGTTGACGTGGAGTGCGGACAAGGTAGGTCTGCAGACTGACTTCACAGTGACGGGGTCGTTCACAGTCGAGGGTCTCCTCGGCTGTCCGGCTGTTCCGACGGTCGAGGTGCATGCTACCGACTTGTGTGGCAACCTGGCGTCGACATCCGAGGACGGTGCAGGCATCTGGGACGACATCATCCCGGTGATCAACGACCTGAAGTTCAACACCAACGACACGTATGCCTTCGAGAAGACCGTGCCGTATCTGGTCGACGAGTGCGGGCTCGTCGTCGTCTACTTCTCGGCGAACGTGACGGACAACTGCTGCATCGCTCCAGGCAATGTGAACGTGAGCGTGACGTTGCCCATGGAGGCGAATGAAGGTTTCGCGATTCTGGAAGATATTGTGGTAAATCCCGTTCCGAACGGCCAAGACCGCGTGGACATCACCGGCCATGCCGTTGTGCGGTGTCTGGAGAGCTGTCCTCCCAACGTCTGCATGTCTCGGATGCAGGTGGACGTAGCGGCGACCGATTGCTGCGGCAACGTAGCCGATCCGGATGCGACCGGGTTGGGCGAGGGTTTGGTGAACGATGACATTCTTCCCATTCCGCGCGATGATCCGCGCCAGGACATGGTGCTGGATGAGAGCGCGGTGGTCGATCCCCTTGTGGAGGTCAGACTGGATGAATTCGGCACCTACCGCCTCATCCTGCGCGAGAACACACCGGTACGAATCGACGTGATGGGGAATGACGCCGACAACCTCAGCCACAATGCGGCGCATCCGTTCCTGCCCTGCGTTCAGTGCGGGTCGTGTGGCGGTCAGACAAGGTGTTGTGCGGTCATGTACATCCACGAGATCGTAGAGCCTCCGAGCTATGGGACGGCCACCATCGAAGATGACACGGGGAACTGCCATGGCGGCACAGTCATTCGCTATGCTCCTGACCACGGACGCTTGGGGCCCGACTACTTCACGTACCGAACGCGGGATGCATTCGGCAACGTGTCCTCCGTCATCGCGACCGTCTATCTGCAGACCGTCGAGGAGACGGTGATGGAAGACGTGGCGATCATCGCCTGCTCGGGGGAGCCGACGGAGTTCGACGTCGTCGCCGCAGACCTATGGGTCGACCGCGATCCGGCGGTGATCGCGTTCGGATTCGAGATCGT
>Ga0222683_1000006_pt1 | contig 157180 bp, 131 predicted proteins | sample AntAcemetage1073_FD_179841 | JGI IMG/M metagenome (GOLD analysis project Ga0222683, IMG submission 179841) | Saline water microbial communities from Ace Lake, Antarctica - #1073 | ecosystem: Environmental > Aquatic > Non-marine Saline and Alkaline > Saline | place: Antarctica: Ace Lake... | reverse complement strand
TAATGCACTAATCTCTTTTTCCATAATCTATCAATGCTCCTACATATAAATTTTTAACCACGAAAGACACGAAAATGGTATTTAAATAATATATTCTATAAAACATCATTTTTCTAATTTCGTGTTTTCTGCGTTTTCCGTGGTTCATTATTATATTATTCATTCTTTTTTACCTCAATACCGAACTCCTGTCTCCCTCTCCTCGATAGGAGAGGGTTGGGGTGAGGTCGAATTGGAATTAAACACAAGACTTACCGACTCCATAAGACGAATATATCTTTCATTTGAATAACACTTTTTTAAAATTATGAATTGCATCTAAACCTTTAACTTCTCCTGGTTGAAGAGGAATCTCTGTAATTTGCAGAGTATCAAACTTTTCATATATCTGTTTGATATACTTTTGTTGAGCTTCTTTTCTTTGTCTGCAAAATGAGCAATCTTCCGATTCCATAACATTATTAATAATTAACTGTTTTACTTTAATACCATATTTTCCCAGACTTTTTATCAATCGTTCTGTTTCCATAATTGCCATATGTTCCGGGATGGTTACTGCAATGAACTCACACAGATCACTATTTTTGAGAATAGATTCAATTTTTTTAACGGTTTTTTTCATAATAAAAAGGAAATCATCACCTTTATCCGGTTTGTATTTGCCGGAAAAACTTGTAACCATATATCTGTATTTCCATCTCATTTTTGCCAGGACTTTTATCCAATCATCCAGGAGATGTGGTAACGTAAGCAAGCGCAAAGCATGACCTGTCGGTGCTGTATCCACGATAAATTTATCAAACTTTGCTTCTTCTATCAGATCAACTATTATTTTGAAACCCATTACTTCATCTATACCCGGGATAGGCAGGGAAAATACCGAATCCATGTCTTCATTATCTAAATAGGAAGAGGTATCCATAATTTTCTTTATTTCATCTTCATATTCGATTTTAAATTGTTTCAGAGATTTTTCAGCAGAAATTTCATAAATACTCAGGTTTTTTAATTCTTTATATTTTTTGAGATCTTCAGACATTAAGTTACTGATCGGGCATATCTCATTTTCAGTTTTTGTTTGAATACCGAGACTGTCATAAAGGGAATGAGCAGGATCGGTTGAGATTAGAAGAGTTTTATGATCTTTTGCGAGATAAAGAGCTGTGCTTGTGGCACAGGTTGTTTTTCCCACACCACCTTTTCCACCCAGAAAGATCAGTTTTAATGAGTCTTTTTTCAACATATCCATGAGCTATTTTTTCATTTTGATTTTAAGGATGCCATTTTTATATGAAGATCGTAATGTTTCAGCTTTAATTTTTGCAGGCAAAAGAACCTCTTTATGATATTTTCTATCTTTATTCTGAGCAGAAATATCAAGGATATCTTCTTTCAAGTCCAGTTTTATATCATCTGCATTGATGCCGGGCATTTCAGCCATAACAATAACTTCATCCTCTTCATCAAAAATATCTGTGATAGGTTCTCTCTCCTTTTCAATTGTCGGTCCTTTTGGCGTTCTTTTGATATTTCCAAAGGGCTCTACAACAGGTTTGCCGCCAACTGCAGATTTGACAGAAAAACCGAATACACCTTTCATTCCTTTTTTGAGATTGCCCAGATCTATCTCACCTTCCTTTTTGATCTCACCTCCAGATTCTTTCAATTCTTGAGCGATATCCACTAATTTCTCTATACCTTTGAACAATCCACCCAAATTGAGATTCCCCAAACCGAAATCAATATCTAATCCTTCATCTTTTTTTTCTTTTTTGTCTGCCATAGCTTATTCTCCTTTTAAGTTTTAAATATGTAAAGATTACTTTATCAAATATTTACCTTTTGCAGTAATTCTGCAGGATGAATGCGAAAAGAAACCAATACAACCCTGTTTTTCTAAAGAATTACAGAGCAGGTATGTATAACCGATCTCAAATCCTGCTTTGCTACTGATCTCTTTCATAGACATCAAATCATTCTTTTGCTTCATTATCCTTAATATTTCAAGTTCTGTTGCTGTTATACTCATAATAAAAAAACCTGTTAAATAATCCGCCAGTTGGCGAAACTACGGGATTTAATAACTTATGATTTTTTTATTCTTAAACATTTTATTCATATTTTCTTTTGCCCTTTTTTGAATATTTTCTTTTTCCTGCTTCTGTCTTGCTCGTTGGATCTCATCTGTCTTCTTCTTTCCAATATCGGTAAGACTGCATATACCCTTTAAGGTTTCAAAATTAACATAACCATTTCTTTCTAAACCTTTACATATCAGATATGCATAATGATCACCAATTCTTAATTGATCTGCAATATTGTAATAATGAATTTCTCCATCATTCATTGATAGAACATCTAAAACTTCACGTTCCATACTTATCATAATGCAATCCGGAAAATACCATAAATGATCATTCCATCTAAATATTTTACCATATCTCCAAACCTAATGTATAGCAATATTGGAAAAATATTAATATCTTTCTGAGTGCTTTTTCCCTGGAGTTACAATATCAACCGATTTTAATTTTCCTTCTTCGGTTTTAATCTTCAGTAATGCACCACAGACGACACACTTGATCTGTCCTTCATAATCATCATAAGTATTATCAACATCAACCTTATGACCGCACGATAAACATATTATTCTCATTTTTGATCTCCTATTTTTTTAGTGAATATTATTTTTATTAAAACTTTTACAAAGCATATTTAAATTTAAGATATTTAAAACTAAAAAGCTTTCATTTTTTCACGATCTTCCATAAAAATATTAAACATATCAAATTTATAGTACATAGTTTATATTGTTACTTTATCTTCGCTTCCAATCTTTCCAATCTGTTCTTCAGTGCTTCATTTTCTTTTTCCATTTCTGTTTCTTTTGCTTGTACAGATAGATTAGGATCCTGTTGCCACCAGTTGATTCCCATCTCCATTGCTTTATCTACGGAAGCGACAAGAAGACGGATCTTAATAGTTAAAAGGTCGATATCAGCGATTTGAATCTTAATATCTCCGGCTATTACAATTCCTTTATCTAATACCCTTTCCAAAATATCAGCTAAATTAGTAGTGTCAAGTGCACTTCCTATTGATGCTTTAGGCATAGTTTATTTCTCCTTTTTCTTATTCGGATTCTTCTTCTTTCAATCCATAAGAGTTAACATCCAATTCATCATTTAGTTTTATATAATAGATATTTCTATCCTGAACTCTTGTAGGCAAACCTATAGATTTTATAAATGAACTCTCTTCATAGATTTCCGCATCACCGGACCATCCATCATCTTCTTTTGTTATTCTTATTACTTTTACGTCACTTTTTTTAAGAGTATTTTTCAAAAAGTTTTCAATTTTGGTTCTAACTTCATCAATTTTCATTAGCGCTCCTTATCATTTTTTTTTGTGATCACACCTTTGCCCTTGCAAACCATACAAGGCAAACTGCCACCAGGTTCTTTACCTCTACCCCTGCAGTGCTCACAAACCTCGATTGGTTTAGTGATACTTATAAGCCCTGTTCCTCTGCAAACAGTGCAGGTAATATTTGTTCTGGCGGGATATTCTCCTCTACCTTTACAATAGGCACAAACTACCACCGGACCTTTTACAGAAACGATTCCGGAACCTCTGCAAACAGGGCATTTTATATCTTTACTTCCTGGTAATATTCCGGTTCCTGAACAAAACGAACATCTAAATTGATCACCTTCAAAGATCTCACCTGCCTTTCTTCCAAATTTTCTATTGCCACCTTTAAAATCAAATGTTTTCCATTCCATAGATTCTCCTTAAAAATCTTAATAATTTAATGACATTTTTTTCCACTCTTTCTTTTCTCCTTGTTTTGGAGTGTTTTGAGTGAAAGAATGTTTTTTTAAACGTATATCAGTTTTAGCTTGTGTAGTAATTTCTGCTTCTTGAAGTTTATTTATATCTACATCTATTTCTTCAAGACGTTTATTAGTCTGTTCCATTTTCATCAGTAATCTTTCATTTTCTTTTATGAGTCTTTCTTTCTCTTTTTGAAGCATAAATAGATCCAAATAGGATGAACTCTGAACTCTTGGTATTGAACGCTTTTTTGAACTTTGCATAGTTCTAACAGTATGTAAACCTTTAAGGCTATCAACATCTTTCATTGTTATCACCTTTCGTTAAGATAATTAATAAAAAATAAATTAAAGAGTGAATATCTATTTTCTATTATCTTGTATTATCTCTTATAGATATGATTATATTTTTCTTTTTTGATGCTCCGGTTATCTTTAATTCAACCAATTGACCTTCTTTAAGACCGGCTGCACGAATGATATTTTCCGGAAGTTTAATTTTTCCGTCTTTTTCTAATTTTGAAAAACTTCTTATAAGAGTCATTTTATTTCTCCTAAAATATTATTAACAATATTTTTCTACCAATTCTTTTACTACTTTTTTTACTCTTTCCTGGTTTGTTTTTGAACCCACTCTGCTTGTTTCAGAAGCGAGTATATCCTGGCAGATTTGAGCAAAAGCACCATTTGCTTTTGAGGGTGATATTTTTTGAACTTGAAGAGTTTTGGCAATCATAATACATCCTCTGACAGTTGGAGCAAATTCACATTTACCCGAATCTCGCAAACCTCTAACGACCTTAACTATTTTTTCAGAATCAGCTTTTTTGAGTTTTGCTTTTGCTTTTGTGATTCCCAGTTCCGTATCATAATCAAAATGATCTAAATCCATAGTTATCATTCTATCACGAAGTGCATCCTGGCTTCTATTGACGCCTGCATATTCTTCCGGATTTGATGTAAATATTGCTGTGAAATCCGGATCGACTTTGAGATATGGTTCTTCTCCTCTTCCAGAAGGCAGATCCATCATCTTTTCTTGTAGAATGGAAAGAAGAATATTATTTGCTTCCGGTCTCGATCGCGTGAATTCATCATATAAAAGAGTAAAACCATATCTGCAGGCAACTGTCAAACGATTATCAACCCACCGTTTTACCATATCTTCTTCAACTTTGAGGACTCGCGATACAAATCTATCAACGACCTTTCTGAATCTGTATCCATGTTCACCACCAACCAGATCAGAAGTTGAAAATTCCTCATCTCCATGGATCATTACAACCGGTCTGCCGATTTTACTTGCCAGATGTAAAGCAAGAGTAGTTTTACCTGTACCGGATGGACCCCGGAAATGGACAGGAAAACCTGCTTCAACATAAGAAATAGCTCTTTTTGTTATATCCTTTATATATTTTGTTTCTACAAAATCGGATAAAGGGCTTGGTTCCAGGACCGTAGTCATTTCATCAATCATAGTATTAAACTCCTGTTCTTTCTTTTATTTCTTCTAATTTATCATTAAATTCTTTGAAATTCAATCTTGCTACCCTGATGTCCGAAATTATTCCATTTCTTTTATTTTCAAACCTTGTTCTGCAAAATTTCAGTTTATTCAAGGCATTTTGTTTCTTATTCAGAAAAATCTGTCTAAAATGATCTAGATTATTCATTTTCAGTAATAACTTTGGGAACTACTCCTTTACCTCCGCAGGTAAGACAGGGAAGACTATCCGGAGCAATTCCCGTTCCTTTACAATCAGGGCATTTTTCAGTTTCACCTTTAACGGTTACATAACCTTTACCATTACAAACTGTGCAGGTTACTCTACCATTATGAGGATATACACCGGTTCCTTTGCAATAGACACATTTTATCATTGGTTCTTTTACTTCTACTTTACCTTTACCACCGCAAACCTGGCATATGGAAAGTTTTGATAACAGGTCAAAGGGATCTTTGCCTGTACCTTTACAGAATGCGCATTTTATAAGAGACATATCAATTTCTCCTTTTATGATTTAATCCTTTCTATCTTACTTTAGGAGGAAACACAGATTTAAAGTCTAGTAATGAAATTAAATCGGGAAATAAACTTTATCTACTTTTTTAACTTTACCTGCATCAAGCAATTTCTTTGCGACAACTCCTAATCTCATTCTTATAACATCAAGAGGTTCTTCCATATCACCAACCTGTATACCTTTTGGATGTGCATTAATAAATGCTAATACCTTATCCTCAAGTGGTATATCTTTTTCCCAGGGTTGTACTTTTTTTGCAGGTTTAGGTTTAGGTGTAGGTTTTTCAACAGGTTCTTCCTTTTTTACAGGTTTAGGTTTGGGCTTAGGTTCTTCAACCGGTTTTTCCGGTACTGGTTCCGGTTTCTCTTCTTCTATGGCTTCTTTTACAGTTCGAACTTTTACTTTCTTTTCAACTATTGGTTTTCCGCTTCGTAATTTTGCCATAGTATCATTTAGTGATTTCCAATTTGAAGCCATTTTTTCTCTTTCTTCTGCAAAGCCACCCAACAGTTGATTGGTCTCACTGATTATGCCTGCTACATATTTGGAGAGTTCCTTCTTAAGCTCAGCACTCATATCAATATGTTCATCAGAAAATTCCTTGAGTTTGTTTTTGACATAAGTCTCGATATCTTTAATGTCTTTCTCAATATTACCTATCATACCCTTAAAGTCTTTGAGTCTATCTGCTTCTCCCTTTGACAGATCTGTTCTTAGTTTTTCTGACATAGCCTTGTGGTCATTAGAAAAAACATTCATAAGTTCAGCAGTATTTTTCGATAGTTCTAACACATGATTTTCAATATCACCCATCATAACTTTGAAAATACTAATCCTGTCAGTCTCACCTTTCCCCAGAGATTTCTTAACTTCATCAGCCATAACTTTCAATTCATTAACAGTATTTTTTTGATCATCAGCAAATTTTTGTAAGAGATCAGTAACATATTTATTTCTCTCTACTTGTTCTTTCGTAATTCCAGCCATTATGGTATGAGATTCTTTAAGTCTGTCTTTTTCACCTCTCTCAAGATTTTTTCCGAGTTTATCCGACATAGTTTTGTGATCTTTCTGAAAATCTGTTAACATATTATGAGTTGCACTAACAATCTCTCCCACTGCCTTTATTCTCAGTTTATAGGAAGATATAATATCTTCACCGAGTTTTTTAGTGTCTTCTGATGTACGCATTGTTACTCCTTTTTTGGTTTTTGTTCATCTTTTAATTAATAGCTCTTATATGAGCATCATTAACAAATATATTTTTCCATTTTAATTCTGTCTCTTCTCTTTGCTTTCTAAATTCATCCAATTTTTCTCTTACTTCTTTGGACCTGTTCATTTGTTTATTATGAATATTTTTTAAAATTGATTTTAGATCCTGGATGCGTACAGCTTCACCTTTTCTTAGAAGTTCATTAAGTGATTTAGTCATTTCCGTATATTCTTCATGGAATTCTTTCAGCATAATATCCACTTCATTTCCTCTTTGAGTTTGTCTTGTTCTTATACTATCTAAGAGACTTTTAAAATCTTCTATTCTAACCTTATTTCCATCTGCTAATTGTTTTTTTATGATTTCAGCCATTTCCTTCAGTTCTTCTAAAAAAGTTTTTAATAAATCTCTTACCTCTTCTTCCCTTCTATCTTGCATTAATAGAACATTCCGCATCATATTATCAAAATCCTTTTTTCTCAGGGTATCTTCTTTAGCAAGTCTCTCTTTCAAATGATTACTCATTTCATTTCTGATAATTCTAAAATTTTCAATAATCTTATGAGTATTATCAATAATCATAGCAACATTCACGATCCTTGATTCATAAGAGGATACCATCTCTTCTGTAATTCTTTTCATATCATCAGCTGTTTGCATTTGCATTCCTTTTTAATTTGAAGAAAAATAGATGTCTTGGCGAAACATGCTTTTTCCCGGATCAACGAGTGAAGGGTGTCACGGCAAGACCTCATTAAGTTGCCAACCTGCTTATTAGGCTGCTGTGGCTGTAAGGCCGATAGCTTCAGCATACTTTAAGTAGGTCTCGACTGATGCTACGACCACTCTTGCCTCGATAGCAAGTAATTCAATACCTACCAATGAGACTCTAATCCAGGCATCGACTACGATACCCTTGTCCAGAATACGGTCTATAACTTCGACCAAGCTGGAAGATCCGATTGCTTTTTCAACTGCCATTGTTCTTTTCTCCTTTCTTTTTTTTAACTCACTATTATGGTGAGCTTATTATAATTTATCTAACATGATCACATAGTGTATTAATGCCTTATTCGCGACATTAATAAGTTTTTTTATATTAAATGGTTTATCCAGAAAAGAATATGCTCCCAATTTTTTTGCTCTTGCTCTGATTTCTTTATTGCCATAAGCTGAAATCATTATTGTTATTAATGATGGATCAATTTGTTTTGCTTCTTCCAAAACTTGCAAACCATTCTTATCGTTTTTTAACTTATAGTCTAATACCATAAGATTATATTTTTTGTCCTTCAATTTTTTAATTGCTGATTCTCCATCATAAGCAATTTTTATGAAATAACCTTCTTCTTTAAGTATATCAGAGAAAATCTTGCACAAATCCTTATCATCATCTACAATTAAAATTCTTATCATACCGTAATATCTTGCAATAATTGTGCCAAATATAGAATTTAATATATTTTATAATTTGTAATTAGCTTTAACTTGTTATTGTGGAGTAAGAAACATAAATTGAAAAATTATTTTCTTCAGCTGATGATTAAAAAAATAGTAACTTATATTTGTGTCATTTTTGTCAAACTGTGACAGAATTGTCAGAGTTTGATCTAAAATATTTGCATTATTTTTTTTAAATAATGTCTGTTTGAAAATTATGAAAGATATAGTTCTTATGATGTTATTTAACTGGGTGAAATTTATTTATTTTTAATCTGTTAAATATATTATTTATTACATCAGGTTTACTGTCCCCAGATTGTTAAAGTGTTCAACCTTGCATTCCCAAGCATGGGCTTGGGAATGAGAATAAATATGGGGATTGGGAATGAGAATAGAATACGTCTCAAATCCACTCTCGTTTCCTGACCTGCCTGCCCAATGAAATCTTTTTTTAATTTCATCAGGGTGAAATTTTTCTTTAATTTCACTGGGTCGCTCTTGTGAACTCGAGTCTCAACAGACTGGAGTTCAGATTTACAATGGTAAGTTTAACTCCTCCATTTTACGGTAAAGGGTTCTTACATTCATATTCAACATTTTTGCAGCTTTAATTTTATTGCCATTTGCTTGTTCAATTGTTTTGGATAATAAATCTCGTTCAACTTTTTTCATAATTTCATCAAATGAAATATTATTTTGATTAGATACTTTAAATTGATAATATTGATCATTTACATCATGCAAGTAATTCTTCGGGTTTTTATCAAAATATTCCATAATGAGATTTTCCGGAACAATATAATCATTTTCTGCTAATAAAACAGCCCGATGAATAGTATTTTTTAACTCTCTTACATTTCCAGGCCAATAATAGTTTAGTATCTTTTTTAAGGCCTCAGAAGAAATATCCTTTATCTCTTTTTTTAGTTCTTTATTTGCTTCTTTTAGAAATATTTTAGCGAGAATTGGAATATCATCTTTTCTTTCTTGAAGTGTTGGGAGTAAAATTTTAAATTGATTTAACCTATGAAACAAATCTTCTCTAAATTTACCTTGATCGACAGCCTCGAGGATATCAATATTTGTAGTTGCGATTATTCTGACATCAACACCTATAGACTTCTTCCCTCCGATATGAGTTATATTTTTCTCTTCAATTACTCGAAGAAGTTTTGCTTGAGCATCGGCAGGCAAATTTGTAATTTCATCTAAAAATAGTGTCCCTCCATTTGCTAATTCAAATTTTCCTTCTTTGGTTTTCTCTGCACCGGTAAATGCACCCCTGTCATAGCCAAATAATTCACTTTCAACGAGAGTATCGGGTATTGCACCACAATCTATTGGAATATATGGTTTATCTTTTCTGTGACTCTTTCTTTGTATTAAGTTTGCAATAACCTCCTTACCAGTACCACTTTCCCCTTGAATTATTACACTCATATTTGTTGGTGCTATTAGTTCAACTTGCTTCAAGACTTTTTTTATTTGAATACTTTTTCCCATAAGATTTTCAGAAGTAATTTTTTCATCCAATTGCTGCTTGAGGTGTTTAATTTCTCTTGATAACCGTTGAGTTTGGATAGCTTTTTGTATTGTAATTATTAATTCTTCATTATCAAAGGGTTTTGTAAGATAATCAAATGCACCTAACTTCATTGCTTTTATTGCTTGCTTAATATCTCCATAGGCAGTAAGCATAATGATCGAACCATTATAGTCGGGTATCGTCTTTTTTAATTTTTCCAAAACCTTCATCCCACTCATATCAGGCAGTCTTATATCCAATAAAACAATATTTGGTGATTTGTTTTGAACTTCTTTTATTGCTTTTGTTCCATTTCCAACAGTAAAAGATTTATATCCTTCATAATCCAATATGGATTTAAGATTAAATTGCATATCCTTATCATCATCAACTATTAAAATTTTATACATTTCGATACCCCTTATTTATCATGAATTAGAAATAGTTTATTTTCATCTTGGAATATAGGAAGTTTTATTGTAAACTTTGTTCCTTTATGATACTTACTTTCGACCTCAATTTTTCCTTTATGAGATTGTATTATTCGATGAGTAACAGAAAGTCCCAAACCAACACCATTAGATTTATTTGTGAAAAATGGATTGAATATTTTACTAATATCTTGTTTACGGATACCTTTACCAGTATCAGAAATTTCAATAATAACATACTCCTTTTCCAGATAAGCAATTATTGATAACCGACCTCCCTTGCTCATAGAATCAATAGAATTAATGATAATATTCAAAAAAACCTGCTCCATCCTTTTGTTATCCATTAAAATTTTTGGTAATGCTCTTGAGCATCTTTTATACAAACGAATATTACAATTTAACCGCTTTGCTCTTGTAAGCTCACAGGTTTTATTTAGCGGCTGAAGGATATTTCCTTGTTTAAAGACGAATTTGCTTAGTCTTGCAAAATCTAATAGTTCCTTTATTATTTTATTTGCTTTATTAGAATTTCTAATAATAATACGCAGATAATTTATTGCTTTCTTTGTAAGATCGAATGTCTTTATACAATACTGTGCAGAAGCTGAAATATTAGCAAGAGGATTTCTTATTTCGTGAGCTATGCCTGATGCAAACCCTCCAAGAGCAGCAAGAGTTTGAGATTGGATCAGTTCAATTTGTGTTTCTTCTAATTGCGAGTATGCTTTTCTTAATTCTTCTTCCGCTCGCTTGCGTTCGGTGATGTCTTCCTGTATTACAACCACATTTGTCAACTTGCCTGTCGGGTCCAATATGGGAAACATTTTGCATCGTGTAATGACTTTCTTATTCTCGTAGGGTGAAACAAATTCCATATCAGGCGGTTCAACGATTTTCCCACTCAAAGCCTCCTTGAAGAACTTGACCACGCCCTGGCTTACGTTCGCTGGTTCTGTGAGCGCATTTCTTCCCAGGATCATATCCTTGTCGGGCACAGCATATAACTTCAGAAATGCTTCATTCACCATCACATTGACCCCTTTGGAATCCATCACAAAGGTGGGAAGCGGTGATTGCTGAATCAGGCTCTCCAGGAAAAGGTTCTTTGTTTTGATCTGTTCCTCTGCCTGTTTGCGCTTAGTTATATCCCGGATGACAACATGAATTATCGGTTTGCTTCCAAGCGTATATTTGCAGGGAGTTGCTTCGGCTAAAAAAACAGAACCGTCTTTCCTCACAAACTTTGTCTCTACATTTAACATATCTTTTTTTTTCATAGCAGCCAACACTTGGGCGGAATGTTTCAGTTCGGTCTCGGGATGTAATTCAAAAACCTTCATTTCGAGCATTTCTTTTTTTGAATAGCCCAACTCTTCTATTGCCTTATTATTGGCATCCAAGATATTCATATCCATATCATGGATAATAATCGAATCGGGTGAATATTGATAAATCTGTCTGTATCTTTCTTCATTTTCCTTTAAAGCTTCCTCCGCCTGCTTGCGCTCTGTGATGTCCCGAGCGATGCCAATAACAATAATATTGTTATTTATCTCAACTGGATGTGTAGTTATTTCTACAGGAACTTTAGATCCGTCCTTTCTAATTAAAATAAATTCATCAGGACCTGTAGATTCACCTTTAGCATTATGCATTAAGTTTTCTTGTGCTTTTTGTTTATATTCTGAAGGGAGCATTTTTTTTTCTATAAAATTCTTTCCAATTAATTCTTTCCTTTTGTAACCTATTATCTTTTCTGCTGATTTATTAGCATCAATAAAATTCCCTTTTAGATCATTTAAATAAATCCCATCTGGAGCAAATTCAAATATTGTTTTTAGTTTTGTTTCACTTTCTATTAATTTTTTCTCCATTTTGAATTTATGTAAAGCAATATCTATAGCAATTTTTAAATCATTTTTTTTAAAGGGTTTTGTTATATAACCATAAGGCTCGCTAAGCTTTGCTTTTTTTAATGTATTCTCATCTGAATATCCGGTAACGAATATCACAGGTATTTTGTGATGAGCTCTTACTTGTTTTGCTAATTCAATACCGTTAATCTTTCCGGGTAAAACAATATCAACTAAAACCAAATCCGGATGTTGTTCTTCAATTATTTTTAATGCTCCCACTCCAGAATTTGCAACATATACTTTCTTATATCCAAGATGACTTAGTATATTTTTGATACTTGATGCAATTAAACTTTCATCCTCGACTATTAAAATTGTATCCACTTAGGTACTCCTTTTTTTGTAGATCTCATTTTTTATTATTAATTATTGGGAGTCTGATAATAAATTTTGTTCCTTTATTATACTTACTTTCAACCTCAATTTTACCTTTATGAGATTGTATTATTCGATGAGCAACCGAAAGTCCCAAACCGACTCCATCAGATTTTTTTGTAAAAAACGGATTGAATATCTTATCAATATCTTTCTTGGCTATACCTATGCCTGTATCGGAAATATTAATAACAACATACTCTTTTTCCGGCCAAGCAGTTATTAATAAACGACCTCCTTTGTTCATAGCATCAATAGAATTAATAATAATATTTAAAAAAACCTGTTCCATTCTTTTTTCATCCATCAAGATTTTTGGTAATGCTTTTGAGCATCTTTTATACAAACGGATATTATTATTAAACCTCTTTGCTTTTGTAAGGTCACAAGCTCTATTTAGCGGTTGAAGGATATTTCCTTGTTTAAATACAAATTCGCTTGGTCTTGCAAAATCTAATAGATCTTTTATTATTCTATTTGCTTTATTGGAATTTCTGATAATAATTTTAAGATAGCTTTTTATTTTTCCGGTAAGATCAAATTTCTTAATACAAAATTGAGCAGAAGCTGAAATATTAGCAAGAGGGTTTCTTATTTCGTGAGCAATACCTGATGCAAATCCTCCAAGAGCTACAAGAGTTTGAGATTGGATCAGTTCTTGTTGTGTATCTTCTAATTGCAAGTATGCTTTTCTTAATTCTTCTTCGGAATTTTTGCGTTCCGTTATGTCTCGCATAATAACCAATTCTTCTTCTTCTTCTTCTGCAAACAACATTCCTCTCGCTGAGATATTGAATATCCGTTCACTCTTTGAAGTAAGTCTTCCTTCTTCTTGGAATAAATCCAGCTTCTCTGACTGATAATATATCTCAAAGTTCTCCAGCATATCTTCAGTTCCAAATAACTTGGTCAGTTCTTTGCTTAGTTTTTCATCCTCATTTCCCAATATATTGGTTATTGATGATCCTATAACTTTTTCCGGTTCCATTTGAAAGGTTTCATAAAAAGTGTGATTAGCACTCTTTATCTTTAAATTCTTATCGAGAATAAGCAACGAATCAGGGATTGTAGCAACTATATTTTCAGAAAAATTCTTCTCTCTTTTTAGTTCCTCCTCTGCCTGCTTGCGTTCGGTGATATCTCTGAAAATGCCGAGTGTACCTTTTACTCTATTGAAATTGTCATAATGGGGTGTAGCAGTAATTAGAACGAAACGTTTTTCACCATCGGGTCTTATTATTTCAAGTTCGTAAGTTGAAGTGATCCCTTGTTTTCGATTTTCAGTTTCTTCTTGGATTTTTTGAATATTTTTTTCTGAAAGAAAATCTCTTAAATTGTAACCAACAAGTTCTTTGTATTCAACACCAAAAAGAATTTCAGCAGCAGGATTTGCAAAAACACATTTTTCATCCAAATCTATAATAGTCACTCCTTCACCCAAATTTTCCAGAAGTATTCTATTTCTTTCTTCACTTTCTTTGAGTTTTTCCTTTTCTTCTTTTATGGCTTTTTGTTGGATAAATTCTTTTCTCAAATTCAACTCAAACATGTAAGTAATAACAGAACTGATGATCATAATAGAAAACAAGAAAAGGATATTTGATAACAATATGGGAAAATCTTTTCCTTTAATACCTCCTTCCAGGCAATTCTGAAAATAAATCGCAGCGAAACCATATATACAAAGAATAATTAAACATGAAAACACAAAATTCCATAATTTCAATTTGAAAAATGTACTTCCCAATAAAATGACCACCATAATCCCTACATAATATAAATGATAACCAACTTCTTCTGAATTTGAGATCACCATCATTGCTATGATCCCAAAACTGGGGATGATCACTGTTAGAGACAAAACAATGTTCATTATTTTTCTGAAAATCTTGTAATATGTTGAAATGTATATCAGGATAAAAAAGGGAACTATAATAATGTATCGAATCAAAAGAACTATTTCTCTAGAATCGGGAAAGCTTAAATTGTCGAGAAGACCAAAAAGAGAATATAAAACTAATCCGAATAAAATTCCAGCTCTAATACTCCGTAGGGAAGTTTTAAAACGATAATCCTGAAATTCTAGTTCTTCACTTTTTTCAAACTTCATATCTAACCCACTTTAACAATTTTAGTTTAACCGTACAGTTAATCTCGATGTCTAACATTTTTGTTGCCATGAAAAATTATTACTGTCCAAACTGGTATTTCATCATTATTTGTCAAATATTTGTTAATAACAAAATTTCGATATGGAGAAATAAAGTGAAATTTAGATACATACTTTTCGATGCAGATGGAACATTGTTTGATTATGAACATGCAGAATTACGGGCTTTCAAAAAGACATTACAAGACTTTGATATTAATGGGAACATTGATATACTTCATGCTTCTTATAAAGAGATAAATTATGCTATTTGGAAAGATTTTGAGGAGCATAAAATTACTGCGAGCGAGCTTCGAGAAGAACGTTTTAGAAGATTCCTCAGCAAAGAGCAGTTACTTCATAACTCTAAAAAAATGAGTGAAACATATATAGATCATCTTTCAAAAAGTACAGCACTTCTGGATGGAGCAAAAGAAATAATTAACTATCTGAGCACCAATTATTCAGTTTGTCTTATTACAAATGGACTCGCAGATGTGCAGTATTCACGCATAAGAAAATCCGAGCTAAAAGATGCTTTTGATCATATTTTTATCTCAGAGGAGATTGGATTTCCCAAACCCATGAAAGAGATATTCGATCACGTATTTAAGATTCTGGATTATCCCGAAAAAGAAGAAGTACTTATAGTAGGGGATAGTTTTCGTTCCGATATCGTGGGTGGTAAAAATTATGGTATTTCCACCTGCTGGTTCAATCCGAAGAATTTAGTTAATGATAATGGATTTGAGCCGGATTATGAGATTGAAAAATTACAGGAACTGAGAGCTATATTATAAAGGTATTTTTACGTTTTATTGAAAAATGGTGGAGAAGAAGGGACTCGAACCCTCGACCGCAGCATTGCGAACGCTGTGCTCTCCCAACTGAGCTACTTCCCCACGTTGTTTTATGTGTTGTATTTCTTTTCTGTTGTTCCGGATGTCAATAAACAGGTTTTGAATCCGGCATCATGATTTCATGTTTTTAACCAATTGCTCCTTTGTATCCCACAGTTTATTTGAGAGCGAGACATGGTAGAAGTGTGGATTCACAAAACGTTTCACGCCGGGGTCGAGACGGTCCACATCCTTCTTTCGTGTTTCACGTATCTCTTCTAATGTGGGTAGTTCATATACAAGCTTGCCGTCTTTCAGGATGTCGACATGCAGTTCCTCGATCTCTGATATTTCATTTCTCAGAAGTGTTCGTTTCTTCGTGTGTTCGACTGGGTGATGAATTATGATCTTGTCACGATTTTGTATATCTTCATCATGCATAGCGATCAGGTCTGCGGTCGCTTTCCCGCGCACATCATAGATACGCCATATCTTTTTGTTTCCCGGATTCAGTATTTTTTCTTTTGCACCCGAAAGCTTCATCGCAGGGAATAATTCACCGTTTTTCTCAATAGCAACAAGTTTGTACACCCCGTCAAGAGCTGAAGCTCCCTCAGAGGTGATGAGTCCTGTTCCGACTCCGTACACGAGACGGTTTATGAGATTATCCGGATCAACATCATTTATTGAAGCTTCCTCCCTGATTTGAGTCACAATCTGCCAGATCACGAGCTCATCGAGTGCGTTGGAAAGCACAATCACAGTATTCTCGAATCCTGCCTTATTTAGCATCTTTGCAGACTGGATTGCAAGATAGGCAAGATCTCCTGAATCCAGACGAATGCCAACCGGCTCATGCCCTTTTCTGCGGAGTTCCTCAAAAACCTTGATGGCATTCGGGAGACCACTCTCAAGAGTATTTATAGTGTCCACCAGCAGAAGGCAATCGTCCGGATAGACGTCAGCGTAAGCGCGGAATGCATCGAGTTCAGTTAAACCGAGCGCCATATATGCCTGAACCATACAATGAGCGTGGGTTCCTCTTGGCGCGTTACCTAGTGCATAGGATATGCCGGCATTTGACGAAAAATCTGCGCCGCCGATAAGCGCTGCTCGAGTACCTGCAAGTGTGCCAAGTCCTTGAGCTCTTCTCATGCCAAATTCGAGGAGGGGTCTTCCCTTACCTGCCACATTAATTCTTGCCGCTTTTGTGGCAACCAGTGTTTGATAATTCAGGAAGTTTAAAAGGGGGGATTCCAGAATTTGTGCTATTGCAAAAGGTCCTTGTACTGTCGTGAGCGGTACATTCGGATGTACAACCCTACCTTCCGGGATTGCCCGAAGCGTAATGTTATCAAAATTACCATATTCAAGAAGATATTGTAAAAAGTCCTCATCAAATAACAATTTTCCGCTTTTCCTCGCTTTATGTGTTCTGAGATATTGAATATCCTTTTCCCGAAATCGGGCATCTTTCATCCAATCAAGCAACCATTCCAAACCTGCATTTATGCAAAATCCGGCTTCATGCTTTCCGTAGTTAGGATTTGCTCGATAAAAATGATCGAACTGAACGGTTTTATTATGTATGCCCTGTTTGAAAAACATCTGAGCCATTGTGAGCTGATACATGTCTGTGAACAGGATACCTTCTGCGATTCTACGTTGTGCTCTATTCATTAAAAAACTCCTAAAACAATATCTTCTTTCAAGATGTTAATAAAATTTCTCAAAAATATCTGTCAAATTATTAAGTGAAAGCCAGTATTTCTTTAGTGATGGTTTATTAGTTTTGCAATATGCCATAAAAGAAAGGTGTCACTTCCAAAAGTGAAAAACGAGGACTGAGGTAACAAAGTTGAAAATGCCACCCCGAATCCTCGTTGTGCCTAATTTCACATAGAAAACTAATATTGTATTTTACAATTATCGCAAAATAATGAATTTCTCGATCTTCGAGTTTATATTTTCCGATTCAACTCGATAAAAATAAACACCATTCGAAATATCTTTGCCCTTATCATCCTTGAAATCCCAGGAAGTTGAAGATGAAATACTGTTTTTAGTTACGACAAGGTTCTCTTTGATAATATTAATTGTTGTTATGAGCTGACCTTTTATGTTGTATATCTTTATTTTTGGATCTACTACATTTTGAATATTCTTGAAATTAAATGAAAAAATTTGGCTTTTTGAAGATGAAGTAGCAGGATTCGGATAGCTCAAAATATCAATATAAGGTTGATCTTGAACAAAATGAGGATCATCAATTGAGAATAATGAATCCAGATCAGCATAAACTAGATCCATGAAGGTTTTAGCATCATCCATTTCCATATAATAGAGAGGAAAACCCAGAGTGTATGCAGCACCGGTTTCTCCGGGTTCTTTCACATATTTGGTTCCAACAGGCGCATCTACAAACTGCTGGTGAATAGACATTGTATCAGTGATACAAGTAAATATTGTTTCCGCTTGATCAGGATTTAGGAACGTAACATTGCCGATTTTGCCTAATGGATTCGAGGTCATTATCCAATACTCGGGGAAATATGCTCCAGTTGGAAATTTGTATATATGCAAGTTCAAATTGAAGGGATCAAGGGTATTGAAATTATTTAATCCACGAGCACCGACAAACATTGAATTGTTTTGATTAGGAGTTCCCCAAAACCAAGAATTATCTCCCAATAACTGAGAAAGTGCAGAAAGCGTATCTGCAAGACCACCATATTTTTCTAAGAAATTTATACAAGCATAATTTGAATATGGTGGATCGCAGATATTGGCTGTTCCGGTAAATAGTAAACTTCCTCCTTGATCCAAATAATATCTTAGAATATCATAATGCTGTACAAGATGTACCTTTGTTACATTTGAGTAAAAACTTTTGGGATCATTTGCATACCAGAGAATCATTTTATAAGATTGGATGTCAGATGGTGCAAAATAGGGGGCTAAGTCATCTTGCCTGGCTTCACGGTTTAATCTTTCAACATTAACTAAATATAATAGATCAATCCAATCAACTGTTCCACTATAATCAGCAACAAGTTCTTGATAGAAATTATTAACAGAATCCTCAATAGCAAATATCATCTGATTTTTCGTATCATCAACTAAAAGCATGTTATCGGATTGGCTTGCATCTACAGGTCCATGAAACGTAAAGGACAATTCTTCAGGTGTAGGATCAATAGCTCCCTGGATATCAACAGAACGCACTTTAAAGGTATGTTCTCCGATTGATAAATTTGTAAGCATGCATAATTGATCTTGAGTAATCGGCACTCTCATCCATTCTTCTCCGCTTAAAGAATCAATAATTACAGAGCCGATTGGAGGTAAACTACTCGTTCCTCCATCTAACTGAACATCCATAAATTCAATATCACAATAGTAACGCACATATTCATCGATATTTTCATCATAAAAATATGGATGACCTGCATAAAATCTTAGATGATGAGGAGACCCACTCAAATTCACCAAGATAACTCCACCAGAGGTGAATTTCCATATCCTGTGACCAGATCGCAGATAGTCCTTCATTGGAATCTACATAAAAAGGATTACCGAAATGAGTTTCATTGTTAACAATTTCTGAAGGAATGGGGTGTCCGCTTATAGGATTATGAATCATATATTCAAGATAATGATTTTGGCCCAACAGATATACATGCGGTAATATATTTAAATCCCAAGTTAGAAAGTCTGGTAAATTTGCCCATAGAGCCATAAAGGGAGCAGTGTCTGGAGTAAAGTAGTCTCGTACAAAAAAAGTCATTGTTGCGCTGGTAGAATCTTCGAGTCCAAAATAACTTATTGCTTTGACCTGTAGTTGTGTTACTTCGTAGGTGCCATCAGGGTATTTTTCATTCTTTCTTAAAAAGGGTTTATTATAAGGATTTCCTTCTGGATAATGAGATTTTAATAATAATTTATCAGTATTTTCAAAACCGTATGTCGAATGCCAATCGGTACTGTCTATTGCATCACCTATTTGATCGCAATACAAAGTATCCGTTCCAAGATTTTCATAATATACAAATCGATAATTATAATATGCAGCCTCAGGATTACTGGATAATTCGAAATTTATTGCAGTACCTGTTCTTGTGGAGTCAATATCTCCCTGACTAGTTGTCACAAAAGTTTCAGGAACATCACCTCCGATTCCGTGCCACCCCACATGCTGGAATGTATCGATTGGATACACAATCCATTCGGATGTTTCAGCAGTTGTACCAGCCGAGGTTGTCCAATCAATATTTCCGTTGAAAATTGAATCTTTTCTTACAATTGTATGATTGCATGTTGCTTCAGGTATTCCAGCTACCTCCCATCCCATACCGGGATCTTCGTCGGGATTTCCAATAATATCTATCAAAGTCCAAGTTGTACCACCATCAGTTGTTTTTTCCAACACACGTGCATCATTACCATTGAAGTGGACAACACTTGGATATAATAGTATCTCATCTGCAACATTTTTTAGACTGTCATCTGCCTCATCAGTAGTTATTACCCATACATCGTTTGGTTCTAAGATAGCATCTTCAGGAAATTCATGCCAGTAATTCCAGCCACCTCCATTCGCCGATTGTGCTATACGATAATTATCTAATTCAATTGGTTGAATTGTGGGGTTAAAGATCTCCAGAGCTTTATTTTGTGCTGATCCTTCAATATATTCTGAGAAAAAGAGATCAGGCACAAAATTGTTAAGAAAATTAATATCATAATTGGCATCATCAAATTGTTCTAATATAGATGATATATTCTGTAATTCATCAATAGTATCACCAAGAAATACAGCAGAATAAATAACAACAGAGTCGCCTGGCGATAAATTTAGACTATTTACTGTTGGATTAGTGAATCCTTGTTGATCTCCATAATATGAATACATAAATCGGGTATCACAGGGGTCATTTATTTGTGCATTGGGATCATCACGGAGTGATATGTATTTATACGAAAAAGGGTCAGAGTTATGAGTCATAAGCCAGTATTTTTCATTACGATCCTCGTTTGGCACACCATCTCGTGGTCCATCACCAAGTTCCCATGTCCAACATGCAAAAACAGCCCAGTCAACATTTGATGAAAATTTTGCTGCTACATACCCATTTGATAAACCGCTGTCATGATCTGCATCATAAGTAAAGGCAAATTCATTACCCTCACCGGGAATGTAACTGCTCACATCATCTGTTGCTCTGGCTGAGCTACTCCACGATTGTGGTCCTACATCACAATCAATAAAATATCCTATTGCAAAATCGAAGAGAGTATCTACCTGATTCATATTATAGATTGTAGTTCTAATAAGTGCGACTTTATCAAAGTACCTAATTGGCCAGCAGAAAGTCTCCTGGGATATTGCGATATTCAAGGGGCAATGATCTTGAGCGGACCAATGATTACCCCAAACTCTCTCTCCTTCAGACCCAAACGGACTAAAATCATAAAAATATGATCTTAAATTTTCATATCCGAAATATCCTCCATCTTCATCTATCAAACCATCACCATCATCATCATATCCCATAGAAAAACAAAAAATGCTGTCGAGATCGAATGGAAAACCAATTTTACCACAAGGATCTTCATCGATTAGTCCGTCGTCATCATCGTCATAGTTGAGTATCCCATCTTGAGAATAATATTTCATGACTCTATCACTATGATTATATAGCGCATACTGGCTGCCCAGAAAATTTTCTTCTAATGGATTATATGCGGGTAAAAGCTCGTAATAATCATCATCTCCATCAAAACCAACGGTAGTCAATGTGTCGATAACTCGACCATAGCCCATGTCGGTGGTTCCAGCTATTTCATGAGATGAATCTTGCCAGAATAACATTTCACCTTCATTAGTTCTACGTTGCTTTTTTGCACTAAACCATAGTGCTCCCGTATAAAGAAAATCAATTCCGGTGCCGCGGGGATATTCAAGGGATGGCCATTGCGGTGTTATATCATCCCCTGAACCTAAAGTGCCGTAGTTAGAAACACGAAAAGCATAATTTCCCGCATCGTGAGTTTTGAAAATATCAAGCATTTTTGTTGGATTACTTTGTGGTTTAATTTGTGCCGCATAAGAAAATGAGATAAAGAAAACAAGACAAGTCATAATTACGATCTTTTTCATTTTTATCCTCCTTAAGGATATTTATTTCATATTACATATTAATGTAATCGTTGTCGAAATAACTCTCCATTATAATCTTTTTCAGGCAGTACAATTTTGTTGATAGCCACAATTCAATTTGATAATCAGATATGAATGACGTTTCAATATGACCAAATTTACTCCTGTCAATTTTTTCCCATAAGTTTTTTTAATTGATACATCCAATAAAATTATTTATAAATAATGTCTCAATTTGCCAGAGATCGTATTCCGCAATATTTTTTTATAAAACATTCAACAAAGCCAGTGCTACTACAATCACTATAGCTACTACAATCAAAATTAGTCTTCTGTTTCTAAGCCGACTCCACATTTTCTGATCAAAATAGTACTTGTCACCGGAACAACTAACAAAAATACCTTTTGATTCCATGGTATTAGAAATATGTGATTCTCTGAGTCCAAGCTGTTCGAGAGATATTGCATTATCAATCGAAGTGCAATCATGTTATAAAAATGCAGAAATATATTTTTTCTGTTTAATCATTACTGCTGTTGCTGCGGTTGAGTTCATAATTTTCTTCCTATTTTATCTGATGTATCAAGTTCTTAAACTCTTCTTCATCTAATATGGCAACACCATTTTTCCGTGCCTTCTCAAATTTTGACCCGGGATTGTTACCTGCGACCACATAATCCGTTTCTTTGCTCACACTTGAGGTCGCCTGTGCACCGAGGTCTTCAACCATCTTATGTGCTTCGCTGCGAGTCCATTCATGAAGTGTTCCGGTAAATACAAATTTGAGACCATCCAAAGGAAGTTTCTTCTCTCCGATCTTGTACACGGTATTTTCAAGAATGAGTCCTGCTTCTTTGAGCTTCTCTATTTGCAGAAGATTTTCGTCCTGAGAAAAAAACAATGTTACGCTGTCTGCAACTTCCGGACCGATCTCAAAAATAGACATAAGTTCGTCCTTCGATGCATTTTTTATATCGGAGAGTGTTTGATAATGTTCTGCAAGTACTCGTGCGAGATGTTCTCCTACATTAGGTATGCCAAGTGCAAAGAGAAATCTGGGCAAGGTTTGTGATTTACTTTTTTCTATCTCATCAATCAGATTTTGTGCTGATTTTTCACCAAATCTTTCGAGAGAGATCACATCATCCTTTTTCAGTTCAAAGATAGAAGATATGCTTGTAATGATGTGCGCATCCATGAGCTGGCGCACTTTTTTGCCACCCAAACCCTGAATGTTCATAGCTGATTTTTGTGCGAAATGAATGATGCGTTCTCTCACCTGAGCCGGGCAATTCATATTTGTACATCGAGCTGTTTTTTTATCCTCACTCATGAGCACTGCGCTGTGGCAAACCGGGCATCTGTCCGGCATGATAAACTGTTTTTCGGAGCCGTCCCGATCATCCTTAATTGGTTTGACAACATAAGGGATCACATCACCTGCGCGCTCTACGAGGACCGTATCACCTATCCGAATGTCTTTTCTTTCAATTTCGCTTTGATTATGAAGCGAAGCCCTGCTCACTTCCACTCCGCCAATGTGAACCGATTTGAGGATTGCAACAGGGGTCAGTCTGCCAGTTCTACCCACCTGTACGATAATATTTTCCAACTTTGTTGTGCCCTGACGGGGTTTGAATTTATAGGCAATTGCCCAGCGGGGATCACGCTGACGATAACCAAGTTTTTCTCTGTCTGCGATGTTATTAATTTTAAAAACAACTCCATCGATTTCATAGGGGAGATTGTCGCGCTTTTCTGTCATTTCCGTATAATATTTTAGAGCTTCGTTAATATTGTTGCACTTGCGTGATTCCTGAAGATTGACTTTTAATCCCCATTTTTTGAATGCCTGAAATTCTCCCCAGTGGGTTGCAAAATTGCACCCATCACATTGCAGGATTTCATAAAGAAAAACTTGAAGCGGTCGTTTTGCTGTTATCTTTGAGTCCAGTTGACGCAAAGAACCGGCAGCAGCATTTCGGGGATTTGCAAACGGATCTTCGCCCTTATTTTCTCGCCTGATGTTGAGTTCATTGAACTCATCTTTGCGTATATACACTTCACCGCGGATAGCGATTTTGGGTGGAAATGGAATCTGTTCCGATCTCAATTGCAAAGGAATTTCTCTGATCGTTTTGATATTACCGAGAACATCTTCACCGGTATATCCATCTCCACGTGTGGCAGCAGTTGTGAGGTTGCCATTTTCATAAATAAGCTCGATTGAAAGCCCATCATACTTGGGTTCTGCAACGTATTCGATTTTATTTTCTTCAAGAGACTTTTTGCAGGTTTCATCAAAATTGAGCACCTCGCTGTCATTATATACTGCTTTCAAGCTGAGCATTGGTTTGGGATGTGTAACCGTTCCGAGTTCTTCTTTTACTTCTCCGCTTACTCGCTGGGTAGGGGAGTTCGGATCTTGCAGTGCTGGAAATCTTTGCTCAAGTCTCTGAAGATTTTGCATGAACTCGTCATACTCTGCATCGGAAACAGTGGGGTCATCGAGTACATAATAGCGATAGTTATGATATCGAAGCGCTTTTCGAAGCTGTTCAACTGCTTTCCGTGCAGTTATCTCAGAATCGATCTTTTGAATATCGATTAAGGGCTTAGTATCATTTTGATCAGGCATTTTTCCTTGCAAGTGTCCTTTAAAATTAAGATATAAATATATCTATTTCAATACTGAATAAACGAAAAAAAACTGTCAAAATAAATGAAAACAGGGAACGCAATGGCTCCCTGTTTTTGTAATCTGAGTCTAAATTATGGCTTATTTCAAATTAAGAAACAGCCCCATAATTTGTATTACACTTATTTCATTAAGACCTGTCCTGTGAAATCTTCTCTTATTTCATCAGGACCTGTCCCATGAAATCTATTTTTCTATTTCATCAGGATCATTTTCTTGATTTCATGCAATTTTCCGTCGACGATCATCTTATAGAAATATAGTCTAGATTTTTGTTTACGGGCATCCCATATTAAGGTATGATTGCCCTCATCAAAGTACTCATCAGACAAGGATGTAACAAGTATTCCTCTTATGTCATATATTTTAATTTCAACAAAAGCATATATCCATAAATTAGATTCGATGAAAGTATCAGATTTCATTGTAGATATTTACTCTACGATAATTGTTATATTTATAAATTTGATTGGGTTTAATAAATTTATCAGGTAGTGTTTCGATTTATTTGATATTAATACTTTTGGATTAAAATTCATGGAAATCGAATAATTTTCTTCTTGCTTTAAAAGTAAGAGATAGAACATCCAAAATTTGATTTAACTGTCTCATTGTTCTCCCCCCAAAAAGTTTTTTAAATAATTGTTTTCAAATATATATTATTGAGTCAAATCCTCGACTCCCAATTCGGGAATGTACGACAAATGCCAACCGTAAGTCAAGCCCGTGGAACATAACTCAAGGTCTTGATCAAAAGTCTCGAATTTTTTAAATCACCGCCTTTACATAATAAAATTTCTTCCCGTTCGGAATAGAAGCACTCCAACTCTCACCGACAAATGTTCCGGTTAGATCTTCTTGAAATCCTGTGTACGGATCATCGGAAGAATATACTTTGTAGGAAGTAGCTCCGGCCACAGTATCCCACGAAAGATAAACTACTTCTGATACAACTGAAATAGTTACATTTCCCGGTGGAAGTATTCCTCCAACTATTGGACCGAGATAATAACCAGGCATCAAAACATAATTCGTGCTAGTTGCATCTTCACCGGAAATAATACCGATGGTGCTTCCCTGTAAAATATAATTTGTCGAAGTCGGTGGATTTGCCGGATCACTTCCAGAGGCAAAACTTCCTTGCTGCAAGATATAATTTTCGCTGGACGGATTTTCTGCTGATAGCAGGGAAGCCAAAAACAGTATTAAAGTTGCGATAATAATTCTTCTATACATTATTTTCTCCGATTATTTTTCTATTAATCCCTTTGGTTGCTCATAATTTATACCTTTTTCTTTACCTAATCCAAATAATTCTGGATTCAGATATTTTCCTTTCTCGTGATCAGGTTTATCACTTTCCACCTGAATTCTGTGTTCTTTGGCATAAGGATCATTACGGATTCCTGTTACCTGCCAAGAAACTTTAATTCCTGACTTCCCACCTGCAATTTTGAATTTATTATTCCGTATTTCCTCTGCAATATACAGATTGGGAGCAGATGAACCAAGTGGAGTTAACTGATATCTGAATTCCATATTGATATTTTCAAAATAATAAGGAAGCTCAACGATTGCTACTCCCTTATTGTCAAGAATTACATTTCCGTTATAGACATTCATCATATCCGGTGATTCTACAAACGAGTGAGCAAGATATTTATTGGCAGGGTCATAAGGATGATCGATTAGGAATGAACCAGCATTTTTGGAAAAAGTTCCGTTTACATGAACATCTCCATTAAAATAACCGGCTCTACCTGAACCCGAAGTGGTAACATACAAAGCATCAGCGGTTGTTCCTTGTGCGTTTTGGATGTAAGCCGCATTACCGCCATTTAAATTTGTTACCTTAAGTCCGGGACCATTGCTGCTGCTGCTAATATCTACAGTCGGGCTATTTTCAGGACTCGAATTGTATGTGGAAGCATTAATACAACTTCCACCACTTGAATTCACAATATCTACTGTTGATAGAGCTGTAGCACTACTAACTTCAAGAGCATGAGCATGATTGGTAGTATTACTGTTCTCTATGATAACAGTTGAATTAGATCCATTACTATTTACTGATACTGCAGTCTCACTTCCACCATCAACATCTAATTTCGCTGTTGGAGTTTCTGTTCCGATTCCTACATTGCCCGAAAGAGCAGAATACATATCATCTCCTGATTTTGCCCAGTCACCGTCAGTCATTGCATAGGGAACGCTGTTTATTTTTGTGCGTGGAGTCATCTCGTCATCAGCTTCGACCACAGTTACAAAGTAAAAACTATTTGCTGAAAATAATGACACATTATCAAAAAGATTTTCCGGAAACGGATTGATTGAACCTAAAGAAACTTTAAATAAACCATTAGTTACTTCTACACTATGAGTTTCAGACCACAAAAGATTTCCCCCATTTGCATTATCATAGAGTTTAAAGGTAATAGTTTTTGTTCCACTTACTGGATTCCCGTTGACGGTTCCCATTAATCTGCCTTGATAATCAAACTGGCTTGGCAAATAGGCGTATAACATACTCACCGTCATCAACATTCCGATGATCACACCAGCGATCAGTTTTTTGTTTTGTCTAAACATTTTTTTCTCCTTTGGATTTTTTGTTTTGTTAGACATCCTTTTTTCCTCTTTTGGGGCTGAAACCCCGTTTTTAGTTTTATTATTTCATCCACGAGATAAATCTCGTGGCTACTCAATAAATTTCCGTATTTTTGTGTTTTTTTTGTAAAGATTTTTAAATTTTCTTCAAACTTCTTCATTCTATTCAGATTTCTATCTTTATTAAAACTTATTGCTGCTAATGGACAGTGCTGCCACGTTCATCTTGCTTTTCTTTCAATCTGAACGTGGAGGCTTTTGTTAGCAGCTTCTTCGAATCAACTTACTGCTTTCACATAATAAAACATATTTCCATTCGGAGCAGAAGCACTCCAGCTTTCACCGTTGAAAGTTCCGGTTAGATCTTCTTGAAATCCTGTGTACGGATCATCGGAAGAATATACTTTGTAGGAAGTAGCTCCGGCCACAGTATCCCACGAAAGATAAACTACTTCTGATACAACTGAAATAGTTACATTTCCCGGTGGAAGTATTCCTCCAATTATCGGACCGAGATAATAACCGGGGAGCATTCCATAATTCGTGCTTGTTGTTTCTTCATCGGATATTATCCCGATCGCACTTCCGGTTAAGATATAATTAGTTGAAGTCGGTGGATTTGCAGGATCATTACCAGAGCTAAAACTCCACTGCTGCAGAATATAATTGTCACTGGATGGATTGGATGCATAAACAGAAGTAACAGAAAAAAGAACTAATAAAATTAAAATATTTTTCATTTTATCTCCTATTTTTACTTCTTCTCTAGCTCCTGGATTCTTTGTTCTAAGCTTGTAATCATATTCCTGAGTTCATCATTTTCTGCTTGTAAAGTTTTCACATTCTCATTGGTATAAAGAATAATTTTCTGATAATTTATTCCTTCAGGGTTGCCTTGTTCATCGTACCAGACAAGTTTATCCAGACCTGCTTCATCAAATTCTTCCGCAATATAACCAATTTCCCATTTGCCAGGTTCTTCAGGTCTGGTATAGGTTTTTGGCTGAACATTCAGAATTTTTGAATATTCATCATTCAGATCAGTAATATTTTCTTTGAATCTTGCGGATGAGGTTTCATACTTGAATTTACCTGTGGTAGGATTATAATGAACAGTATAATTACTTCCCGTAGGTAAGTTATAAACATAAAAATTCCCATCCTGATCAAAGGAAGCCAGGTTGGTACTATCATATCGAATATCCATCATACCTGCACCATTCCAGTTTACATAAGCATTAGTACCACCATGATCCATTTCTAAGTAGTTAGTTTCTGCTGTCCCACTTGCGCTACGGATAGGACCTATAACAGTTAACTTTTTCCCGGGTGTGGTTGTTCCAATACCAACAAAACCTCCTTTTTTAAAGATTACCTTATCCGTAAGATTTGCCACATTGTCATTAGTACCACTGGCAAAAACCAGGTCAGCATCACCAGAACCGGCATCTTTGCGATAAATGTTCCAGGTGTATGAAGAACCTGAATTACGAAATCGGATTCCCTGATTGAATGTATTGTCACTGGTTCGTAATGTTAGTCCTGCATAATCTGTATCGGAGTAAATTGTCAGGTCTGTGTCGGGTGAGATGGTTCCAATACCAACGTTGCCGTTTTCATGATAAACATCATCTCCATTGATAGTCCAACCAGTATATGGAAGATTGGTTAATCCGGAACCGTCTCCGGAAAAAGAAGTTGCTGTTACAGTTCCGTTCACATCTAATTCTGTTGAAGGTGAAGTTGTCCCAATTCCTACATTACCAGCGTTTATGAATGAATCATTGAAAGGATTTCCGTGCAGTTTTATTACTTCCGTCCCCTCATTGTATACAGTAATCAGTCCGGAAGTAGTACCTGAATTAATTTTAACAGCTGTATTCTCATTATCATCCTCTCGTACTGTAAAATCACCATTTAGAATTGTAAGCTTACTGGTAGGATCATCTGTTCCAATACCAAGTTTTCCACTTATATAGGTATTACCCACAAAATATCCAGCCCACTTATCCTCATTATCATCATTATAACCAAGGAATGCTCTGGGAGAACCATCATGGTCTGCTCCAACAATTGCAGCACTATTTGGATAGTCAAAATAACTATATCCAGCAATACCTGCAGTATAATTATTACCGAAATAACTGTAACCTTTTATGGCTGCATCAAGATATTCTACACCCCAGCCAGTTCCTCCATTTGTTGCTCCTTCATTACCTGCACGATACCCGTAAATACAGGTTTTATCAGGTCCATAATCTGCATAATCTCTATAAACTTTTAACTTATTGGATTCGATATACGTAGTGCCAATTCCCATGTTTCCATCCTGATCAAAACTAGCAATAGTGCTGTTATCTTTTTTTATATTCAGATCTCCGCTTCCTAACCAGTTAATATTAGCATGACTACTACCATGAAATATTTCGATATATTTTGTTTCGTCTGCATTATAGGAAGCTCTTACCTTTCCTACAACAGATAATTCTTCATCCGGAGTTGTGGTGCCAATACCCACATTTCCGGTTTCGTGATAAACATTATCACCATCTATTGTCCAATCATCATCAGGAGTGGAAGTTCCTGATTGCAAGGCATAAGGAACACTTGTGATCCTGGTTCTGGGTGACATCTCATTATCGGTTTCTACTAAAATTCCTATCCACCTGTCTGGAGAGATAAAATAACTTTCATCCAGGGGTGTGATATTACCTAAAGTAACATTAAATAATCCTTCAGTAACATCAACTGCCTGAGATTCTGACCAGAGAGCTGTTCCTCCGGTATCCACATCATAAATTGAGAATGTGATGTTCACAGTCCCATTTACAGCGTTTCCATTATCATCGGTAAGTCTTCCCTGGAAATCGATCAGATTGGGAACATTGTTGCTGCGGTTGTCTCTTTGGGATTTTGAAAGGTTAACATCATAACATGGTTTTCTGATAGTTTTGGATTCGGTTTGTGCGTTTAAAAACAGACTCAATGAGATGAAAAGAACGAAAATAATCATACTTTTTTTCATGGTAATCCTCCGTTTTTTGTCTTGAACATGTAATAATAATAAAGCGCAAAATACAGAAAATATTGTCAATTTTTATTCGTAGATATAAAATTTTTTAAGGCTTAATTTACTGAATACAAAATCCCCTCAAATATTTCAGTATTTGAAGGGGATTAAAATCGTTTAACCTGGTGAATTAATTTTCAGCTTTCACATAATAAAATTTCTTCTCATCAGGAGCTGGAGCACTCCAACTCTCGTCTACAAAAGTACCGCTCGCATCTTCAGTAAATCCAGTATATGGATCATCAGAAGAATATATTTTGTATGAAGTTGCCAAGAGAACAGGATCCCAGGAGATAAAAACAGAATCTGACTCTATGTAAATAATTACATTTTCAGGAGAATTGGGTTTGGATGTAGCGCCTGTAATACTTCCATTCTCTGTCCATGGGAGCGGTATTCCTTCGTTAAGAAGAATGCTATTAATATTAACCCATGCGTGTTCACCAATTGATAATTCACCTGTTAATTGAAATTTGACTTTAACCATCACGCCTGCACTACTGAAGCTACTTGTACCTGCACCAGCAAAAGTAATTTGACCACTCGTAACATCTTGTGCAAAACTCCAACCATCAGTTAAAGTGCCATTATCAACTATTTCAATAGCTTCTAATTCCGGTGCTTCATAGCCAATGGTCATCTCAATAGAAAAAACAGATTGTCCTGCAGGTAGTTCGCCAATATATATTGGAAGGTCATAAGTGAGTCCAACCGGACCGGTTGTATCAGGAATGATTACCCGAGTATCATAAATATAAATATTGCCCGATGAATCAGTTGCACCAAAGAAATCGGTTACAGAAACAATTATCACTCCACTTTTGATGGCACATAGCATTCCGCTGTCATTAATAGTTGCAACAGTTGTATCTGATGAAGTCCATTCATTAGGAGGTGTCCCACCACTCACATTAAACTGAAGAGAATCACCTGCGATCACATTCGCTGTATTAGGAGTAACAATTAAAGTAGGAAGTTGATTAACATAACAGTATCCGTATTGTGTATTCGCAAGTATATCTTCGTTAAAAATTACATCAGAAAAATTGATGTTTGTTCCACCATAGTGTTGTAATGATGCAGTCATCTGAACATAGAGCAAGATTCCCTGCCCGGTTAAAGTATCGCTTCCGGCAAAAGCAATTTCAATCTGTCCATCACTAATATTGAATGTTGGTGGGTTATAGCCTGATAACATAGTGCCGGTCGTAATTATATCCACTGCATCGAGTATATTAGCACTATAGGAAAGAGTAAAATTTCCTGAATAAATATTTAAACCTGTAATACCGGTAATATATATAGGAACATTAAATGTTTGACCTTGTATGACAGTTGTATCGGGTATGCTTAATTTTAAAGCTCGGACTTCAATAAAGCCATTAGTGGTATCTATGATTCCCATTGCATCTTCTGCTACAACCTGGGTAAATCCTGTCCCTATAGCATTAAGCATCCCTGAGGAATCAATAGAAGCGGTAGTTCCGTTCGTTACCGACCATAGATATGGTGTCGTACCTCCACCAGCAGTAAATTGAAGCGAATCTCCAATGGTTAACAATCCAGTATTGGGACTTACCCATATAGTAGGTAAGGCACTAATAGAAATAGAACCATTATCAAAAATGATACCCGGAGTGCCTTCGTTGAAGAAATTATTTGCTACACCTGTAAATGAAACTGGAGACCATCCGGATTGCAATGCTTCAAATTGAATATATAGTAATACGCCTGTGCCACTCAGGGCAGAACCTCCAGCACCTGCAATCGTAACCTGCCCAGAAATTGTATTGTTGAAAGACATAGAGAATGATTCACTAATAGTCCCTGTAGTCACTATTGACTCAGCACTCAGAAGGCTTGAATAGAAGCTGATTTGCAACTGATAAGAATACACATTTTCACCTGTTAAACTGCTATCCACATACACAGGTATGTATAGTATATCATTGACCACCGCAGTGGTATCTGGAATCCTGAGCCCGATATCATTCGCATATAGATTCGCAGAAATAAGAAAAACACATAGGAATAAAAACCACTTTATATTTATTTTCATGAAATATCTCCTTTTTTACCTCATAAGTACAAGTTTTTTCGTATCATACTCAAGCTGTCGGTCGGACTCTACCAGATAGAAGTACATGCCACTCGAAACTCGGATACCCTGATTATCAGTTCCATCCCAGTCGATATTGTAAATACCTGTTGAATTCACGACTTGTGAGGATAATGTCTTAATCAATTGACCTTTAATATTGTATATTTGTATCTGTACAAATCCCTGTAGATTTGTGGTGGAATTAAAAGAAAAAGTGGTTGAGGAATTAAATGGGTTAGGATGGTTTTGATGAAGAATAAGATCCGATGAATTATTTGGAAGTTCAGATACAGAAACAGGGATTGAAATAGAACCATTAACAAAATCGATTATCGGAGTACCTTCGTTGAAAAAATTATTCTCAGGACCTGTGGATGCTATTAAGGAGAATCCACTTTGCAAAGGTATAAATTGAATATATATAAATGTGCCCGATCCATTTAGGGGAACTGTGCCAGCACCTGCAATCGTAACCTGGCCTGAAACAGAGTTGTTGAAGGCAGGTGAACCAAAAGATTCGCTGATAGTTCCATCAATCAAAACTGTATGTGCATAAAGAAGGTTTGCATCAAAGCTAATTTGTAACTGATAGGAATATATATTTTCACCGGTTAAACTGCTATCCACATAAACGGGAATATTTATTGTATCGACAACTATCGCAGTAGTATCCGGAATCCTGAGACCGATAACAGTCGCATTTAAATTCACAGCGCTGAAAAAAATACACAGATATAAAAGCAATTTTAATAATTTCATAAGATATTGAAAGTCCTTGCGAAGGTTATCAACCTTCGCAAGGTTAATCTTTCTCAAGTTATCTCATAAGAATAAGTTTCTTTATTTCGTTGTATGTTCCAGATTCCATTCTGTAGAAATACATACCGCTCGAGACCTTATCTCCATTATTTCCGGTTCCATCCCACATCACATGATAAAAACCGGTATCCTGTTCTTTATCTACTAATGTCCTGACCAATTGTCCTTTCATATTATATATACAGATACTTACTCGAGAATTATCATGAGGAATTTGATATTGTATCGAAGTGTTCGGATTGAACGGATTCGGATAATTTTGAAGGACCGCAAAATTCAACGGAGTACCCTGAACACTAATTTCTCCGGAGCGTGCATATTCTGTTAAATCCTTTTCATTTGCAAGGAATTGACGCACAATAATAGGAATATTTTCATTACCTTTTACTTCTTCTGCGACAGTGAATGTAACATAAACGATTTCACCATCTGTTTCCATAATTTCTGTTCCTGCCATAGCAATGTTCAGTTCACCTGCTTCAGGATTTTTCTCCATAGCTAATTGCATAGAACTGGTTATTTCAGACATTGAGACATCATGAACGGTTAAAATTTCCGGATCATATTCTAAAATAATTTGAATTGAAGTTACGCCAGAAACATTCTCAAGAGTTAATGGAATGGTGACCTGTTCACCTCGAATCGCAGAAGCTGAACCGACATGTAAAATTACATCAGAAGGATTCTGCATTGCCAGGTATTCCAAGGTTTCAATCAGCAAGGGATCATTCGGATCCATATCTCTGTTTATCTCTGCAGGGAACCAGTGAATGAGACCAACTACATATTGTAAAATCAATGAGGCATCATAAGCAGTTACACCCGCTGCTGCACTTACATCTGCTACCATTTCTTGAAGGGCATTTAGGGTAATGCTGCCAACGACATCTTGTAATATCAATGAAGCATCATAAGCAGTGATACCGCCATTTAAACTAACGTCACCCATATCAGGATTATGAGCATCATTAGTGAGCCAGGGATCGTAATCCACTGCATCGGATACTACATCACCCGCTCCACTCGGATTGCCTGAATGCGTTGGACCGGAATTATCACCCCACCAGTTATTTTCTGCATTAATTACAAAAGACTCGTCCACATTATTAATACCCATATACTGATTATCGTAAATGTCACAATAATTAATAACTGGATCTGATGCACCAAGTGCATTTAAACCATAAGTATTATGGGTTAATAATGAATGTGTGATGGTTGGGCTTGCATTGTTTGTGACAATTGCACCATAGGTATTATAAGTGTAATATCCGGCATATTTGATGATACAATGCTCCAAAATACAAAGGGGATCCAATGATTCTTCTTCAAATTTAATTCCTCTCCACGAATAATAATGCGGAGAAGTGGCAGTGCTGTCAGCATTTGTATCACCACCATAAAAATCATCTAAAATACTTGTAAATACGATGGTGCTGTCCGCAGTTGCACCACCTTCCGCAATCAATCCTTTTCTCACAGTTATTCCAGTTGAATAAAATTTAAGAACGACACCCGGGTTTATCGTAAGAGTAACACTGGTTCCAATGACATATCCACCAGGAAAATAATAGGGTATATTAGTAATTCCTGCAAAATTTTTCTTTGCTAAAGTCCGGTCCGTTGTAAGTGTCTCATATTGGATTCCTAATGCTTTGTATGTTGTACCGGAAATAATATTCCCGTCAGTGTGGCTTGGATAGGATACAAGAGACATATACAACGGTGCATAGGTTAGATCATGAAAAGTGCAACTGTCCACAACAGGTTCAGAAACACCATTTAGCACCATTCCCCAGTGATCATAGTTAAATAAGGAATTGTTGATTGATGGGGATGCTTGCTGACAAATGATTCCTTCACTTCGATATTGGAGAATTGCATGATTTACCGAACAAGTTGCATCATCACTTATATCAGCAAATTTAAGCGTGTAAGATGATCCAATGGATGGAGACGATGAAGAACCATCATCGTTTGTATCTCCTGGATTACCATAATTGTCATCTCTATAATCTGTGATTACTACAGGTTCGATATCAGTTCCATTAATAATGAGAGCTCCCTCAACATAGAAATTACTGTTTTTGAAGACCACACCTGCTGGTATGGTGATGGTTGTGCCAGAACTAATGGTACATGTCCCATACATAAAATAGGTCATATTCGTAAATCCAGCAAAATCTCGTTTGGGGATTGTATCAGTAGCAGAATAAGTTTCATTTACAATTCCCAGTGCCCAATAACCTAAATTCAATACAGTGTTTTCTTCAAAGGTCGGATTGGAAAACATACTCATAGAAATGGGTGCGTTATTGATATTTTGGATATCACATCCTTTAATAAGAGGGTGGGCGCTTCCATAGATTCCAATACCAGTGGAACTGGACATTTCAATAGTAGAACTATCTATAGTAGCAGCTGCATCATAAATTCGGACTGCACCATAATTATTTGGCCCATAATATGTATAACCACCATAGCGAACAATGCAGTGTTTTAGCAAATTCAAGGTATCAATACTGGAACTATTGAAGGTTATACTCCGCCAATCTCCGCGGTTTGGAGATGTAGCGGTCCCATCATTATTGGTATCTCCTCCATAGGAATCATCTTTGATAGATGTAAAAACAATCTCTCCAAACCCCCCCTGCTTCGGCAGTGGTACACCAACAGAAATTAACGCACCATTTACTGTGATACTGCCATTTAACTTTATTACAACACCTGGTTGAATATAAAATGTTACAGTGGAATTAATTGTTAGGTAATCTACTATATAAGCGATATTATGGATACCAGCCACATCTCGTTGTATCAATGTTGCATCCGAGGAAAGGGTACCCTCCAAAATTCTAATTCCTTTACTTCCATTGGCAGTAAATATAATATCTGTAAAAGTCGGATTGGATTTCAATGACATAGCGATTGGGTCGGCGGTACAATTTTTGATCTCAACATTGTCTATTGATGGTGCGGAATTACCTTCAAAGCGTAAGCCATAACCAGAGAAGTCGCTCAGTGTTGAATTTGAGATAGTGCCGTTGGCATCTGTAAATGTAATTCCCCCGGATCCAGCAAATTTAATAAGACAACTATCAATTAACGTGAAAGCATCATCAGCAGTAGCCCGAAAGTTTATCTTTGTCCAATTACCTGCGGATGGTGAAGTTGCAGAACCATCACCATTTGTATCATTCGGATTTCCATAATCATCATCGTATATAGAAGTAAATACAATCTGTCCACGAGATATTGTCCCGTCTGCTTGAAATCCACCATCAACATAAATACCGCTCCCATTCAGTTTGACCACTACATCAGGTTCCACAGTAACATAAGTTCCAGAATCGATAGTAAGATTACCCAATAGTACATAAGTAATATTATTCCAACCCGCAACATCCCGTTTGCTTATACTACCATTGTAGCCAACATTTTCACCGATAATCCCAAGTGCTGTCAATGAAGTGTTCGTAAATGTATTCCCGTTAAATGATGGGTTTGCTGAAACGGATAATGCAATTGGAGTGCTTGAGGTGTTGATAATTGAATTACTCTCTATCGTGGGATTTGAGGAATATTGTGCCCAGATTCCATAATGTACATCCGTTATTTCACAATGTTGGATTTTGGGACTGGCGTTTAAAGTTGTAAGAGCAGCACTCGAGTAGTAAGGATTACTTGCATATTTTATACGGCAGTAATTGAGCTGTGAAGTTGTATCACTGGTTGCTTCAATTACAATTCCACCCCAATCACCTACAACGGGCCAAGTTGAACTTCCATCCCTGTTTGTATCAAGTGGGTTTCCATAGTTATCATCTTTTACTGAGGTGAAGGTTATCATACTGCTTGCTGTAGCATCAGCGATCAACGTACCCTGTACTATAATTCGGTGATTATAATAATATGACTTAATTACAATACTATCGTTAATTGTTAATGAAAGTGTTTCAGGAATGGTTACTGTCCCCAGCAAAAGATAGGTTACATTTGGAATAGCAGTAACATCACGAGTTGGCAATACAGCATTAGAGGTTAATGTCCCACCCAGAAGACCAATTGCATCATACTCATTGTCAGATAATGAGAATGTATTGTTGTAAAAGACAGGATGAGCATCAAATGACATTGCAATGGGAACCATGTCGCTTGACCCTATAGTATTATTTGTATAAGTTGGGCTAGATTCGTACTGCATCAAAGTTCCGTAGTAGCTGTTTGAAAAATCGCAGGAATCAACGACTGGACTAGCATTATCCATAGAGACAGCTCCTCTGTTGCCTCCACCTGCGAATCGGACATGGCAACGTCTCATAACGCATCCAGCATCACTACTTGCGTCGTTGAAAATAACACCATACCAATTTCCTGAAGCAGGTAATGTTGAGGTCCCATCATTATTGGTATCCCCCCCCCAGTTGTCATCTTTATAAGAAGTAAAATATATGTTTTCACCTACATCTGCTACTGCGTTAAGAGTGTCATTAACAAACAGGCCGCCTGTTCTGAACTTTAATATATTCTCAGAACCAATTTCCAAACGAGCGCCAGTATTTATAGTATAACTATTATAAAAATAGTATGGAACATAATCTTCAAGACCACGACTGAGATTATCAAGTGAGGGTAAAACCCAGTTGTTACTATTACTTGAATGATTGACATATATTGCGTCTACAGTATTTCCAGTTAAATGGTTTGTACCATGTAAGGTAAGTGCACCCGGTCCGTTATACCTTATTGGCCATCCGCATGAACTAATGTCAGTATCAGTCATATCTACGCTTGTGTTGCTGCTTACAATCATAAGACCATAAGAACAGTTGCTTATATTGACATTGTCCAGGGTATCCTTAGAAGCACTACCAGCATAAATACCATAACCATAAGAAGTATGATAGCCAACTAAGTCAATATCAGTATCAGTCATATTAAGAGTTCCATAAGACTCCACTCCATAATAGTAGGCACCGTCTATATTAGAATTATTGACCATATTGACATTTGCACTGCTGTGAACATATAAACCTCTTACACAATTGATAATACTCACATTATCTAAATCAGCATTGGTGCCGCTACCTGCATAGATACCTGTACCATATGAGGGATGATAGCCTGCCAAATTTATGTCTGTGTTGGTCATACTGAGAGAATCGTAACATTCCACTCCGTAATAGAAGAAATTTGCCAGAGTGCAATCGGTCATAGAAGTGTTTCCATTATAGTGGTAGAATTTTTTAGCATACTCAAATTGACAGTTCTGAAAAGTTGCAGAACCTTCATAAGAACCATTCCCGACCTGGATGTAATTCCAAGCTCCTGGAAAGGGAATTGCATTAGACGATGTGAAAGTTATACCATAGGTTGAACCGTCAGCGTTCAGCGTACCATACACATATAGAATAAGGTTGTCATTGAATTTTACAGTTACACTATCATCTACAGTGAGTGTAACCCCAGTTAAAACATATACAGTCCCTGTCACTATGTAGGGGCTGTTATCCCGTGTCCAAGTTGCATCAGAGGAAATATTACCTGAAACATTAGTGTCTGCAAATGCAGCACTGATGCAGAAAATGGTCAAGAATAGACCGATAATTATTGTGTGCTTAGTTTTCATTTTGCCTCCATTTTGTTTAAATTCAGCATTTAAAATGTTAATAATAATACTTTTTAACTTCTTCACAAAGACCTGCTTCTTCTAATATATTTTCTTAACTTAATAAGTTCAGAAACTCATCACAAAAAAAGTGTCTTTTATTGAGATAATTTTGTCAAATTTTTTTAAAAAAATATTGATTTCTACAAAAATTTTCAGAAAATATCGTAGAAGAAAGGGCAAAATTGAAAACTAATATCATTACAACTTAGCTCTTATTCTTAAAAAATATTACTCATATTAATTGTAAGAATTTCACTTTTTTAGATAAATGAAGATAAAAACTAATTTTTATTTTTCTGTTCTTAATATTGGTTCACATGATATTGGTTCACGTGGATTGTATGTTCACGCACAGGACGAAAACGAGATATGGGGTACTATCCAATCAAAACTTTTGTGAGTACATATAAGAGGAGTTCACGATTATATAAAATTTGACAGAACTGATATAGAAAAGCCCTCTGGAATTAAAAAAATATTGGGAGGTTGTAATGAAACGAACAATGTTATTAGTTGTAGTTATAGGAATATTATCAACTTTTTCACTATTCGCTTTTGAAACTGTACAGTATAATGTTACAAATGAAAAATTGCAGAGTGATAAGGTTTATGATGTATTTTTTTATGATACTTCTAATGATAATATTTCTGGCTCCAGCAACGGTGCCTCCAATTGTATTGTATTGAGCACCACCATAAATATAAACACCCTCCTCTTCATTTCTACGAGCCGAGGTTCCATCAGCAACCGTGCCAATGTAGTTACCCTTAACCACATTGCTATTTGTACCTGTACCTGAAATTGCCAGACCGCTTGCATCATTTCCTGAAATGACATTTCCAGCGCCCGACGAAGTACCACCGATAGTGTTCGATTGAGCTCCTCCAAGAATCCAAACACCGTAAATGGTATTTCCCAGATCGGCGGTTCCATTCAGATCGGTGCCAATATAATTACCGCTTACTGTATTGCCTGTGGTTCCACTTCCATCTACATAAACGCCACTATGATCATTGCCTGATATAATATTTCTGGATGTTGCTGAAGTACCTCCAACTGTGTTATTCTGAGCGCCACTGGAGATACGAACACCGGCAGACGTATTTCCCAGATCGGCGGTTCCGTTTTTATATCTGTTCCGATATAATTACCCTGAACTTGGTTCCCTGTAGTATTGTTTTCGCTTATATAAACACCGCTTGTGTTATTTCCGGAAATTACGTTCCCTGCTCCTGATGATGTGCCACCTACTGTGTTGTTTTGAGCGCCTACGCAAATGTAAACACCTATACTCGCATTCCCTAAATCGGCAGTTCCGTTTTTATCAGTACCGATATAGTTTCCACAGACTGTGTTATTGTTTGTCCCGGTATTTTGAATTTTAACACCATAATTTGTATTTCCTGAAATAATATTTCTTGCTCCTGCAGAAGTTCCCCCAATGGTATTGTTTTTTGTACTGGTCGATAAAAAGACGCCATTCCCGTTTGCCAAGGCTGTTGTTCCATTTACCTGGGTTCCAATGTAATTACCTATTACCGTGTTGGCATCCGTGTTGTTACCGCTTATCCACACACCGTAATTATCGTTCCCCGAAATTATGTTCCGTGCCGCTTCCGTAGTTCCGCCAACGGTATTGTTATCCGAATAAAAAGATATTGTAACACCAGCTTGTATGTTCCCTTCGTCCAGTGTGCCGTTCACATCTGTGCCTATGTAGTTGCCGCAAACAGTATTATATTGGGCATAGTTTTTAATTGTAATTCCGCGGTTGTTGCCGCTAAAAAATTTCTCATGCCGGTGCCTGTTCCGCCAATGGTGGTATAATCACCACCATAAACCCTAATACCATATCCTAAATTTTTAAAATGTATTCCCCTTATCTCGCAATTGTTTGCTCCGTCTATATTAATACCACAGTAAGTGGAAGTGCTTGGGTCACTTAAATCGTGACCCTTAATAATGATACCCGGAGAACCATCCGGCCAATCTCCAGACCACTGAGAGCTGGCATCAATGATAGTTTCATTACCTGTAATGTAAGTAATATCGGGTCCATATCGGGGAATTGTAATTGTGCCCGAAACGCTGAATACGATTGTGTCAGAACCTGGATTGCTATTAGCCTGATCAATTGCCCAGCTTAACGAACCTGTACCGCTGTCATTTGTATTTGATACAGTGTAGGTGTCTGCGAAGATTGTTCCTGAAATTATTATCAGGAAGATTGCTAAAAAAACATAAAACTTTTTCATTTTAAAATCCTTTTTTTGTTTGTTTTTGGACTGTCCCGATATTATCGGGATTATTGCAAAACGACAAGTCGTTTGAAAAAACTCCGAGTATTCTAAAAAGACTGCTTCTTTTAAAAATAACACGGTTATTTTACTCCAAATAAATCTGAACTGCACACGGAAAAGATGTAAAAATTCCCGTTTGCTTTTTCTGACTTCTGATTTCTGTTTTTCGCTTTTAAAATCCGTGTAAATCCGTGAGCTAATTCCATGTTCACCTGTAATATTTTTCCAATAACTTCTGCCTTATCGCATCAAGCGGATATGCTTCTCCCATTATCACATAATCGAAGGCAATTCCATCGAGAAAAGCTGCAAAGATCATTACTTCAATTTGAACTTCCATTTCAGACAATTCGGTTCCGTACAGCTCTATAAAAATACCCATTAACAAAGGACCGAAAACAGATTCATAATATTCTTTGAATTTGGCTAACTTCTGTGAAACATAAGGTTGAGATATTACACTTTGGTATAGTTTCCAGAATGGTAAATTATCTTTCAGGGATTCAGTATAATTATTTAGTAATATTTCTAATTTTTTATGAGCCGATATTTCTATTTTATCGATTGTTAAGATCTTATCAAAATATGAAAATCCTTCCATGAAAACGTGTTCCAAAAGCTCATCCTTGCTCTTGAAATAATTGTAGATAAGCCCCTTTGAAATGCCAGCGGATTCGGCGATCATTGCTACTGAAGTTTTATAATATCCATGTTCGGCAAAAACCTCTGTTGCCTTTGCGATGATATGATTCCTCGACTTTTCTCTCATTTCTGCAAATTTTTCCGGTTTTCTTGGTGCCATCATATTATACCTTGAGAAATAGATTTAATTATTGACTGAACGGTCATTCAAAAAAATAAATTGTCAAATTTTTTCTCAAATTTGTAATTAATTTGTGTGTGTACTGTATAATCTATCTTATAATTACTTCAGCTTTCTAATTTAGTATTTTAGCGTTCTCTAATATATTTATTTAATCAAAAGACATTTATTGGAATAAATCACTTCATTATTACTTAGAAGTTGATACAAGTAGATTCCGGTTGGCAGCTTTTGTCCTGTTTTATCTAAACTATCCCAGCTAATTGTATTCTTACCGATAGAAGAAGTATAGCTTATCACTTTAATTAAATTTCCTTTGATATTATATATCTTGATGAACAGATTTTCCCTGCTTTGAATATTGAACATGATATTTGTTGTTTCCTTAAATGGATTTGGAAAATTGAATATTTTGTTTTTAACGCCTATGTTCGGTTCCGGATCTGTTGACACCTGAACCGTCAAATTTATTGGTCTTCTGTGAAGTGTAAGTTCTGTGGCAACAGTATTCGTGATGTCGCACGTGTAGATTCCTTGATCTTCGACAGAGACAGTATCAATTGCTATAGTGCTATCTGTTCCCCATAGAATCTCTGATCCATTAAAATACCATTGATATAGATTATGCTGACCGCCGACTGTGCTTTCAAGAACGATGTCCGATCCGGCAGAAACTAAGGTATCTAATTTTTCCCGCACACTATCTTGTGGTGAGTATTCAAACCACCAGTATACAGCATTAGACTCAAGGTCTTCAAAGGTAAGTTTGTTGTTTTGAGTTTTACAGGTATAAGTATTACCAGATAGTATTTGTGACATATCCGGTAGATCTTCGATCTCATTATTGTCTATTCTGAATTCCGTCATGCCTGATAGATTGTTGATTTCAGTCGGAACAGCACCCGATAATTTATTGTTACTCAAATGCAACCACCATATAGATGTTGCATTTCCAATTTCACTAGGTATCGAACCTGTTAATTGATTGTTATTTAGAATTAACCAGTGTAAATTGGTAAGATTTCCGATTGATTGTGGTAAGGAACCTGTAAGATCATTGTCATCCAAATAAATCCCTATTAAAGAACTGCAATTTCCAATCTCTGTCGGTACCAAACCGGTTAGTTGATTTCGTTCGAGAAATAGATGCTGTAAATTAGATAAATTCCCGATTTCGGAAGGAATTGAACCTGAAAAATAATTATGAGTTAATTCTAAGCATGTTAAACTATTCAAATTTCCAATGGAGGTTAGGATGGAACCACTAAAGGCGTTATTTGGAAGGACCAAGGAACTTAAGTTTGTTAGATTTCCGATCTCCGGTGGTATTGAGCCCGTTATATAATTATTATCTAGATTAAGGCAAGCCAAGCTTGCACAATTTCCAATCTGAGATGGAATGTGACCCATTATTTGATTGTTTCTCATGTCAATCCACTCCACATTCGTTAAGTTTCCGATCGTATTTGGAATTGATTCGAATTGGTTATCATAAAGAAATATATCTGTGAGACTACTTAGGTTTCCAATTTCATTTGGGATGGGACCGGAAAACTGATTTTCATGGAGATATAATTTTTCAAGATTCGAGAGCTCTCCAATTGTACTTGGTATATGCCCATTAAACTGATTTTCACTCAGGTCTAAATGTATTAATTCAGATAGATTCCCAATAGTAGAAGGAATGGTTCCGCCGATATTGTTGTACTGAAGATCGAGTTTCTCAAGATATTCCAAATTTCCTATCTCATTTGGTAAGACTCCAGTAAGATTATTTTCGAGGAGATTAATTTCAACCACATGTCCGTTCGATACAGTAAGGCCATGCCAATAATGTAAAGGGAGGTCTGATAACCAATGAGTATTGGTAGTCCAGCTGTCTCCATTAAGGCAATTATATAATGCAGTAAGAATATCTTTTTCATTAATGGGCTCAAGATGAATAACTGAAACACCTTTATGCTGTAAGTTATTATATGTTCCGCCCCATGTCATGCTGTGATCATTATGATCCCAGGTATCGTGAATATATATTTCATTTGTTGCATCATTGTATCCAAAACCCATCATTGTGTGTCCTACAACATGAATAAATGCGGGATAACCATTATCAATTTCATTTTTAAATTGATCGAATGTAAATCATTGCGTATTTCCATTATACCCATAAATATACTGATTATAGTTCAAAGTCACATCATAATTTCTGGATTCAAAAAATAATTTAAATCCATGACATCCATCCCTGTAATATGGTTCACGGGCAGTATAATCGTACGAAGGTGCACCATCTGGATCATAAAAAATTGCGGTTCCACCATCAGGCGCATTCCATTTGTTCCATTGGCTTGTTCCCATATAATCTCCGGCGCATTCACCCTGAGTGTGCTCTGTCCAACCATTTACTATATACGGATCATCGGTAATATTATCATAATCAATCCAGTAATCGTCAACGTGACCCCTTACAGTCCTCCCGTCGATTCCCATATGTGTTGCACTTAACGGGCATTCACTCACCCACCCGCTGGGCCACCACGTTTGTCCCCAAATGGTATTATCCATAGGCATAAATCCATTATCTGTGGGACCTGCATATGCATTTGCATAACCTGTTCTGTCATAATATCCTGCGATCATTGCTCCTGAGGTTGGAAAACATCCATAACACCAATCAAAAGTAGGTACGTCTTCAAGAGTTACCACATTCCTATTTGTTTTTGGATCTGGTATTTCAGCAATTGGCATTAGTTGATCTGGTGGTGGACTTCCCGGAATAATGATCATGTCAATTAGATCACCATTTTTATCAACGAATGTTCTTTTAAGAGATTGTTCTTCAGCAGTGAGATATGATAATGAAAATAGGATAACTACCAAAAACCAAAGCAAAGAAATTTTCTTTATAATTTTCATGTGTCCTCCCTGTTAAATGGACATAAATAATATCAAATCATATTATAAAAATCAGCTTAATAAAAGTAAGGTAAAAACAACAAAGAAAAAATGACGAAGACCTCTTATTCAGTCAATAAAAATAAAAATTTCTTTATAATTTGTAAGGCAATATAAGTACGAAATACGTCAACACATTATATCGCCGAGTACAGTAAAATTGCGCAAGGTTTTTGCAATAGCTGTCTCAAGAAGTTTGTCTATACAACCAATTGAGTTCTCGTAAGTTTCATCAAATGGGATGGAGCCAAGATAACAGTTTTTAAAGATCTTTTTTGTGCCTCCTGATTTCTCTGGGTTGGTCATATTCTCTAATATACCAAGAATCGGGATATTTAATTCTTTCAGTAATTCGATTGATTTTTTTACAACTTCGGTTGAGATCTTTGACGGTGTTGTCACTACGCAGAATTCAATTCTTTTGATGAGACGTATAATATCAAGAGTTGTATCGTTGATCCCGGGCGGCATATCGATGATGAGGTAATCGAGTTCACCCCATCTGGTTATTGCAAGAATCTCCAGAATTGCATTCGTGATGTCCTTACCACGAAATGGTATCGCATGGTCTTGAGTAAAATTTGCAATTGTGATATAAGATATCCCATGATATTTCGGTGGGATGATACCTTCATCTTCCTTGGGAAAATGAAAGTCGTCCACTCCAAGTATAGTGTGGGTCGAAGCTCCAGTGAAATCAAGATCAAGAAGTCCTACTTTTTTGTTTGAATCTGCAAGAACAAGTGCGAGCAGAGATGCTACTGTGCTTTTTCCTATTCCACCCTTTCCACCAGCAACTGCAATGATTCTACCTATTTTTTCAAGACGTTTTTCCACTACATTTATTCGAGGATCCATTCTTTCTCCCGCATATAAATTCTTTTAACTACGAAATACACGAAAAGCGCGAAAATGGAATTAAGAAAAATATTCCGCAAAACATCATCTCGTTAATTCCATTTTTTTCATAATACAACCCTTTTCAATGTTTACTTTTGGACAGATGAAAAGTTTACTAATAATTGTTAATAGCATTTAAATTTTTGTCCAATTTTTTTGATATAATAATTTTCGATTTTACTCTGTGTTCTCTGTGGTGAATTCAATTTTAGTTCCGGTTTATCCGAATTAGGAATACTATTCCATAAAACTTCATTTTGTTAATTTCGTGTATTTTTTTGTTCATAATATAATTCTTTAAATTCTGGTTACCAAACCCCTGCTTGGTAACCCATTACCTATTAGGATCACCACAAAATATTCTTTTAAAAGTAATTTATTAATTTCGTGTATTTCGTGGTTCATATTATTTCTCTCCCTCGATCGAATCTACCCAGATACCTCGTCCCTTGACAATTTCGAAGTCCGGGCTTTTACAGTTTGGGCATTTGAGGAACACGTGTGCAGTTTCAGGGATAAAATGTATTGATTCTGTTTCGTCATCATCCAGATTTTTCTTTACATCGCTGAATAGCCATTCGTGTGAGCAGTTCATGCATTTGAATCCTGCCGGTTCTATCTCGAGTTTGAAGGTAACATCCTCAAAAAGGTCTGGAGCACTTTTCAGTACCTGCTGCAATGCAATATCAAAAATTTCTCTGGAAATGGTTTGTAGTTCACCGATCTTTACGACAATCTCAGTAACCTTTTTTAAATTTTCTTCGTGCGCGACCTTTTTGGCAGTAGTAATTACTGCATCAGCAAGTGCCCATTCATGCATGGAAACTCCTATTATACTTCATGTTTTAATTTAATGGTTGTAGGGGTTCAATACGTTGAACCCTTTCTGTAAGTTATCATAAATACCTTTATAATATTCGTCTAATTCCAAATTGAAATTCTCTGAATTTATATTATTTCTATCAAATTTCCATCGTAATGGATTAGTGATTATATATTCTCTTATTTTGTTGAGTTCTTTTTCATTTCGTACAATGTGCTCATAGAAATTCCGTTGCCATCGAAAGTCATTATGTCCGTTTTGATTACACCATCTTGTGACAGATGCTTTATATTGTCTTATAATTGATCCGACTGAACCTTTTGTTATGTGTTGGAAAGCATTTCTGGGCTGAACATGTTCAGCCCCTACATCTTCGTCTGTAGAATATATTTTGATCAAGCCATGAATATGATTTGGCATTATTATAAATATATCCAAATCCACCTGTTTAAAATGACGCGGAATTTCGGTCCAATAAAGACGTGCAATTTCCCCAATTGGAGATAATATTATCTTGTTATTTGAGATGGAACCTAACAATGATTCTCTTGAACGTGTACATATTGTCACAAAATATATCCCGGAACTCGAATAGTCGTATCCAGATAAACGTATGGATTTTCTTCTAATTTTCTTTATTTCTGATTTCATTGCCCTTAAGAACGCGCGGAATTACAGATCATAATATCGTGCAATTTCCCACGGGTGGGGGATTTTGCGCATTTCGTCGAGGTCTTTTCTCTTGATCCGTATCCATTTCATTAAAAGATCAGCCGGTAGAACATTACCATACGTAAGATAGTCTTTGTCGATACGTAAATTATGTAGTGCGAATTCAAGAGTGTCCGGGAATGAGGGTATTTTTTTCAACTCTTCTATTGAAAGATCATATAAGTTTGATTCAAGGGGTCCAAATCCATTTTCAACCGGGTCGATCTTTTTCTTCACACCATCTATCCCAGCCATAATAAGAGCAGCGAAAGCAAGGTATGGATTGCAGGTCGCATCGGTGGGGCGGAACTCGAATCTGCGTTCCTCAGGGTCTTTTATATATGCGGGTATCCGTATTGCTGCGGAGCGGTTGCCTTCCGCAAACACAGCTTTGGACGGCGCTTCAAGCCCCGCGATCAATCTGCGGTAGGAATTTGAGGTTGGGTTGGAAAGAGCTGAAAGTGATGCCGAATGAAAAAGAATTCCTCCAATGAAATACAGTGCGGTTTTGCTCAATTTATATAATCCCTTTGGGTCATTAAAAATATTTTTTCCATTTTTTTTTAGAAACATGTGTATGTGCATGCCATTGCCTGCTTCTCCTGGAATGATCTTTGGAAGGAAAGAGATAACCTTGCCGTGTTTTTTGGCGATCCTGTGGCTGATATTCTTTGCCAGCACTGTTGCATCGGTCGCTTTTTCTACGGGTCCGAATTTGAACTCAATTTCCGCCTGGGATGTGCCCACTTCATGGTGATGATACTTCACGCCGATTCCAAGATTCTGTAATGCAAGAACGATTTCATTGCGGATCTTAAAAAAATGATCGTTCGGTTGTGAGCGATGATAACCACGGTTGGGCGCAAGACGGTATATTTCCTCTCCCGAAGGAGGGCTTGCCATCTCACTGCTTTCTAACCTGTAAGATACCTCACGTGTGCTCATAATGCTGAAAAGTTCATCAATAATATTGAATTCCAACTCGACGAGTACCTGCACCTCATCTGCGATATTTTCTTCTTTCAGGGTAGTAAGTGCTTTTTGTACAATATGCCTGAGATCCTGAGAAAAACTATTGCCAGTGTGTGCATCATAAACATCACAGAAAAAATATAATATTTTTAATTCCGGTTCCACAGGATCGATAAATGCGCAGTTCATATCCGGCTTGAATATCATATCCGAACTTTCAACATTAGCAAATCCAAAATTTGATGCGTCAAATCCGATACCGTGTTTTATCAGTTTTTCCGAGAAATTTTCTGCGGGGATGGTTACATTTCGAAGCCGTCCTTCAATATCCGGCACATAAAATGACACAAAATTTAAAGTATTATTCTTTATGAAGTCTTTAACTTCAGCACAATTTTTAAAAGAAAGCATAAGGCCTCCGCACTTCTAATATTGGGAAAGCAAAAATTTGGCAATAGGATTATATGTCAAATAAAAGATTGTTTTTTCTCTAAAAAACAGGTATTGGGTTGGAATGATAAGAAATCAGCGAGAGATTTTTCTTACCGCTCTATCTCGTGCAGTAACTACTTTGGTATATTAGAAGGATTTCTTGTCTTCAGTGCCTTTGAGTTCTATAATATTTAATTCTCCAAAAACTATATCTGCGTTCACTGAAATGTATTTCTCACCCTTCACATAACCCGGCGACACATAAGAGTTGTTGCCAATTGCCGCGACATTTCCATCCGGCAGATGTGCCCCTGAAAATACTGATGATACTTTGATAATGACCGGTTTCGAAGAATCGATGATCACATCACCCTTTCCAAATATAACATTTACTTCAAAGTTGAGGTGCTCATCGTCGAGTTCGACCTCGGAAAGATCGATAGAACCCCTTCCGAAAATGATGTTATATTCCTCATTTTTATTTGCACTCTTCAGGTCACTCGAAGAGAATACAACAGTATTTCTAGAAGTTTTGATGCCAAAGGAACCAAAGAGAATTTTAAGCCCGATGTAGATAAAGATAAGAGCAATTATTATTGAGAATAGCGGAATTTTAATATTGAAAACTGCATTGAGGATAATGCTCAAACCAATAAGTATGACCACTGCGCCCCAAAAAAAACTGCTGAATAAAAAACCCATTTTCACTTGTCCTCCATATTATTTGATTAACATTTATTCGGTAAGTTCATCAGAAAGAGAGCTTCCTGTTTGTCCTGCTTTTATTGCCTGGCCGGCTTCATCTTCATAGGCATAGTCATACACCGTGAAGCTTCCGCAATTATCAGCAACACTCAATCGGATCCAGCCATAATGAATATTTTCTTCAATTTTAAATTTGACGCCCATAAATTTTTGACCTGCACCGGGCCACATACCTTCTGCAAGTGCATCATAATAAGAAACTACTCCCAGCACTTTATCAGCATTGAAGTTTTGATCGGCCGAGATCAGACTATTTGATTTGAGTGCAGCGACATATGGATTTACTGAGTTTGCTCTCATTACTGAAAGCCCGTCATTGGTCGCTACTTGGAGCACAGAATTATATGAATAAAAATAGTAAGAATATGAAAATGTATAGGTGGTTGAGAATGCCTGGAATATTTTAAATTCAGGTGTTCCGTCATTGTTGAGATCAAGCAAGAAATCATGTGTTTCGTGATTTTCTGCTTGAGTGATCGTCTTGTTGGGCTCGATATTTGTATATTGAATCTCAGCATGAGCTTTGGCTCCGAGAGAAAGTGTCATCCCGGCGGCAACTGAATACATGATAAGTTTTTTGTTCAAAGATTCTTTTTTTAAGGCAGGAAATTCGTCATTTATTTTCATGAATTTTCCTTTCAAACAAATCAAATTTCTTTATCGGCTAAAAGAATCCATTATATTAATTTTAATGTGTCAACTTTTTTATAAAATGAACATGTATAGCCCCAAAATATTTCATAGACCCACGACACTTTTTGATAAGATCATGATATGTACTTATGTGAATATAAAGAAATTTACATTTCGCACCTATGGTGCTAATATAATTATTGGTTCCTGGTTCTGAGAGCTGGCACTCACCGTTACAAACATATCGTTCCTATCGGAACTTTAAATTCAATTTTACATTCATAAAATTCTACACCATAGGTTTTGAATATTTATAACCGGATCTGTTTCTTTAATTTTTTTACTGTCTCATCCACGATTTTTTTTGCATCAGCTGCTCGGGTTAGCTCGACATAGCATTGTGCAAGGCGCAGCGCATATCGTTGTTCATCAGGGAAATTCTCGTACAAATCTTCCAGTATGGGAAGTGCCTCCTTCATTTTTCGTGAGTGCATGAAAACACGTGCTAAATAAAATTTTTATTCGTTCACCGTTCACCGGCTCTGCAGGATGACTGGGCCACCATCCCACCACATTGGTTTTGTATCCCTCCTGCATAAGTATGTTCCAGAGAGCTTTCACTTTTCGTGAAGTTGATAGGACAGGACGGATCTGCTTTCCTTCTGCATCAGGTTGGGTGAAGCCAAGAATGCCATGTTTGTCAGCGGTTTTACCTGTGGCAATTGATGTCCAGAGCATGGGGGAAAGGGGAGCATCGAGTGTAGCTAAGTTGCCCATCACGCCGGTGTTTATTAATTTCTCTAGCGTGGGCATCTTGCCCGAATCCATTAAGGGGTGTATAACCTTCCAGTCTGCTGCATCCCAGCCGATAAGAAGTACTTTTTTTGCGAGCTTTTTACTCATTATCTTTCCCCGGTTTTTCTTTTTCTTTATCTTTTTCAGACTCCGTCACAATTGGATTCTCGTTTGGATTGATGTAGTTCATTTCTTTTTGTTTTCTACGCCATGCTCGTATGCCGACTGCCCCCAAAGCGAGCAAGCCAAGAGAGCCCTCTACAGGTATATCAATCTCTTTCCCATCCTTTATCATTATCTTCACATCTTGAGGTTTTTTATTTTCATTATTTTTTTTCATATACTGTTAATCCTTTTGGATCATTACAATTTTAGTAGTTAAGTTGAGCTGTAGAGGTTGTCAAAATCAGGATTCAACAGCAATAACCGGAACGAACATCTCGTCCTCGCTCATGCCGCCATGATGACCTGTATAATGATGAGGACTTTCACCCAATATTTTATCTTTAATAACATAGTTTTCTTTTGGAATAAGAACATAATCACCGATCCTGTCCCATAATCTGGGATTAGGGTCATCAAGACCAAAGAAGTGATCTTCAACACATTGAGGGCTCTTATAAACGGAGCAAATCTCGGACAGATTCTTATCAACATATTCTTCGAACATATCTGTCATGCCCTGTTTTACATAGCAATACGCTGCCCTGGGGTCACCGGAAAGAGGCATCAAAAGAGTATCTTTGAGATCGGGATGTTGCTCGATGTCGATAAGTTCATCCTTTTTACTATCAACAAGCCCGTGATCTGCCGTAATGATAACCAAGCTGTCGGTATTACTGATCGAATAAACAAAATTTTCCAGCGCTTTAGCAAGTTCCTGGAAATGAGTTTTGCATTCCAAAGAATGGATGCCGTTCTTGTGTGCGAGGGTATCAAAAGTAGGCCAATAAGCATAGATGAATTTTCCGTTTGGAATATCCTGAACAAGGGTCATGAGATTCGTAATGAAGTTCTCAATATTTTCCTTTTTATATGCGACAGATGTAGAGCCCTTGCTATAGAATTTCGTATAATCAGAATTTATGATAAAATCATTTGTGAGCGTGTAGGATTTGCGGTTAAGGTTTTCGAAAATAGTGCTTTGTTTAAAAATATCTTTTGCATAAATATCGCTTTTGCTGAAAATCTCTCCACCGTATCTCGGCTTGAAAGGGAGGATCGCAGAAATCGTTCCAAGCTCCTTTAGATAGACGAACCAGCCCGTGACCGCATGTTGTGCCGGAGACATACCGGTCAGGAAAGATGTGATCGCAGTAGCAGTTGTGGAAGGAAAGACCGAAGTGCAATTTCCGACAAGATGCCTGCTGAAGAAGGAGCTTCCCTGCTCTCTGAGGAATTTATATCCGAGTCCATCGAGGACAATAAATACTACATTTTTCTTTTTTAGTATCAAATCACTATCAAGGAAAGCAAGTGGCTTGTGGGTTACAGGGCTGTTCCCCAATGCGCTGGTGATACAGCTTACAAGATTGATAATACTGCCATTTTCATAGTTAGGATAGATCATTAATACCTTTCTGCGAGAATTCTAATTAGAAAGAAATCTGCTTATAATTTATTTATCCGATGAGCCATTTTTTCGATCGTTTCGTAAAGGATCTCAGATCTGCTCTCAATCACTCCCTGCGCTTTGGTTGCCGCTTTTTCAATAAAATTCATTTTCTCGAGGATCATCTCATATCCGAAATACTCTTTCGCAAGGGCATGTTCGAATAATGCTGTCGGGAATGCGTTTCTCAGGGTTTCCTGCGCCTTTTCTTTTTGTCCTGCCATGATGAAAAGAGCAATGTTTTTCTTGAGCAGTTCGTTCATGTTTTCTTCGATGAATTTCCTCATTCGCTTTTGAATTTTTCCCATATAGATGGAAGCGCCCAATATCACAGTATCATATTTAGAAATATCAGGATTTTTTATCTCTTTCAAATTTATAATATCAGCCTCTGCTTTAAATTTTTCTTTAAGCAAAAGTGCAGCTTTTTCTGTGCTGCCATGTTTTGTTGTGAAAAGGATACAATTTTTCATGGATAACTCAATCTATAATTTTCCAACTGATGCTATGTACACCACCATTTCGTCTTCACCGTCCACTTTCAAGAGATCATTGGATTTAACTTGATCATAGGCGGCAATCCCGCACACCCCCAAACTTAGAGCTTCTGCTGCAAGATAGAGGTTCTGGCACACATGCCCTGCATCGAGGAGGATCAGCTTGGCAGCCATAAAGGCATAGCGCCACTCGCAACGATAGGGAATAGCTGTCCAGAAAAAAACGACCGAACTATCGCCAACAAATTCTTGCTCAAGGCAGGCATCAACTGTTTTTTGTGGAAGGTCATCGACCGAATGAAGAAATTCGAGCTTGTGTTCCAGCGCGCAGTAGTGATAGATGCCCTGCTCCAATCCCTCAACATGTAGTACTGAAAGATAGGTCTCAAACGCGTGGCGAGCTCCGGCAGAAGGAACGGTGCGGAAGATCACTTTATTTTCTTTTCTATCAAGTACTTTTTTTACTCCCTGCGTACACCACAGCAAAAATGAGAGATGTTCCAAATCTATAGATTCGGCAGTATATTTTCGTCTGGAACGGCGTTGATTTATGATTTCATAAAAATCTTTTCCAGGATTCACGAGATTTTCCGGAGTCGGGAGATCGATAAGATTATCGGGATTTGCAATGGGTTTTTCAAGAGGTGGTTGAGGAAATTTTTTCTGTTGATCTGTCTGCGAATTTTGCATAGAACCGAGATTGCAATTGAGAAAGAAACGCTGATCTTCATAGCTTTTCATCGAGTACTCCTTTTGCTTTGTCAAAGAGGTTTTTTTGAGTGGTTTGCTGTGTCAAGTTTATTGGATGGAGTAAGAGCAATCCTTTGAAATAACCGATATTTTTTAACCATCCGTCTTCATTTCATTACGCCGCGACAGGCAGAGAATTAAGAGCAATTTCCACTTTTTACATGAGAATTCCATAAAAAAAATATAGTCATTCCCAACTAGATTGGGAATCCAGTATTTTTTACTGAAAGATATCACACCAGTCTTCATCCGACAAATCGGATTACGCCTTGGCAAGCAGACAAACGCAGGTTAGACTGATTTTCGCGAATGAAGAAAAAAATTCTGTGAGAGCTGGACTTCATCCGCCTGCTGGCGTGATGGAGTTCAGTGCTCAAACAAATAATTAACATGCCGGTTCTGAACTCCATGTTTCTGAAAAACAGAAACTATGAAGTCCAGTCCCTATTGCTTATGTGGTGAATCGAGCGTCTTTGTGCAACCTTGATAATTATCTTGTCGGAGAGCTTGTGATAAGTAATTTGAATGCTAATTTTCAACTTAAGACATGCTCTGCGACATGTCTCAAGGTGCAAAAAAAGGGATTTGTTACAATCCCTTTTAGTATAAATCTAGCTAAGTACGAAATTTAGAAATCATCAAGGAATGGATTATCAAAAGTGTCTCGTTTCGGAACTTTTTTCTCTTCCTTTTCGCCTTCCTTCTTTTCTTCCCTTTCTTCTTTCACTTCTTGGGTTTTCTTTTCGATTTCCTGCTCGGGTTTTGGTTCCTCAGTCAGCTCTTCTACCGGTACTTCTTCGATCTCTTCTTTCTTTTCCTCTTTTTTAGTGGGTGGAGTCTCTTCTTTTATCTCGGGTTTAGGTTCCTCTTTTTTGGGAATCGGTTTTTTTGCTTTCTTTTTTGGAACCTTTTTTTGTTCAGGAGCTTTTTTAGCAGTTTTTTCTTTCTCTGTTTTTGGTTCGGTATCAGTAATTTTATTTTCCAGATCTTTAATGTTTTCTGTTAGAGAATGGATAGACTCCTCAACAGAGGTTTCCGGCACAAGTGTGTTGAGTATATTTTTATCGATCACAAATTCTTTCTTGATGATCCTTCTGCTTTTTTCACTGGGTTTGTATTTCATTCTCACAGTGTGCTCGGAGATTGCATAACTGCCGGTTGATTCGTCGATTATGCCGCATACGGCACCGCTTTTCTGCTCGGGAGCAAGATAACTGATCTCGGCAAGAGGAAGCAGATTATTGGAGATACGTGCATCGACTTCTTCCTCAAATTCAAATTCAACAGTAATATTAAAAGCCGGTTGATTGCCAATATTTGTTATGACCGCATAGAGTCTTTCATCTTTCAACTGGAGATAATACACGACATCGGCTGAAGGTTCCATATAGCGGGTCTGTTTAGTGAACTGACGCTGGAATTTTTTCTCAATTTTTGAGGATTCGGAAAAGATATCCCGGACTTCTTTCATTATACCAAAAACCAGGCAAATGATCACTATCAATAAAAGTGGTGTTATGAGTCCGCTAAAGTACATGCCAAAGGCACCCCAGTCAGCTTTATCGTCAGAAAAAGTGCCATCACCAAAATTAATAAAATATAATGCAAGAGCAAGTACTACCAGAGCAACTGCAACGATCAATACGATCTTTTCATTTTTTTTCATTTTATCTTAGTCCTCGTATTTTTTTCAATTCGTAATAAATCTTTATGATTGAGTATTTTACGTGTCAATATTTTTGTGAATATTGTGAATGCCTGAAAGTAAGTTCTCGATTTTATGACCTTATTGTTCATTGAGAATTACCATACCTTACACTGCATTATAATGCATTCTCTGGTTCCCACTAATACTGTTCTGTAAAAAGTGTGTTTATTCCATATACGCAAAGTAGAGACATTATAACAACGATAACTTTATACATTTAAAGACCACCATCTTTTGCCGAAAAAGAGAAGAGGATAGATTTTTTGTCAAAAAAGAAAAACGGAAATTTAATGAAAGCGGAAGTAGTAGGGGAATTCAAAGAGAAACTATATTGGTTTTCGTAATATACTAAGCCTTGTCTTATTGTACATCCTAACTCTGTGCTTGTGTGTTTATTAAACATATTCCAATGATAAAGATTAAAATTAAATTTTTTTTATTGTATTTCCATTTTAATATGGTGCATAATGGTAAAATGTAAGTTGAACAGTCTATTGCAACTACAACTTACGAATTGCTGTCGGCTTGGATTTTTTCTGGTATCAATTTAAATTTACATTTATCTAAACGCATTTTAAAAATATCTGCATTGGGATAGTTTTTTTTGCAAATCTCAATAACTTCATTTTGATCATGGCTATCCATATTACTACCCAGATAGATTTGATTTATGACATCTTTGGCAATCTCAACTGGAATTTCCTCTAAGTTGTTAGGTATAATTTGCCCGAAACAAAATCTAATTTCCCTTTCGTATTCCCAATCTTTTGACTTTATCCTGAGCCAGTTAATTATTGCTTCTTTTTTATTTTTAAAATAGTCGTAAGTTTTAAATTTTTTTAAATATTTAACCTTTAATAGAGTAATTTCTTTAATTTCCATACTTTTAAAAGATAAATATAGTTTTTTTAAATTCATTCCAATACATATACCTTTGTGTGAATCAGAATATTGAGACCACATTAGTAAATTCTCATATTTTTCACTAAAGCATAAGACTCCCCAATTTTCTTTTTCTATTGGGAAAAAGTTAGTTCCATATAATTTTGCAAGTTTATTTTTTGAAATTTTATTATTATATAATTGACATTGTTCTATTGTGTCTTTTTTGGTAGAAAAGTCGATATATTTATTGATTAAATATTTAAAATATGAATCTGGCATATTGTTAAAATCAATTAGACTAGTAAAACAATCATATGGATCATCGAAAGTCGAGGGTTTTTTAATCAGTAAATATGAGCTGGAAAGTAATTTCTTCCCACCTTTAAAGTCAATATACTTATATAATATTGGCACATTTGAAATAATATACTTAAGTTCTTTTTTTAATTTTTTTTCAAACATTTATTTTTTATAGCTACCAACTATCACCTAAATGCACTATGTTGTTTATAATGACTTTTTGCGTTAATTTGCTTCCGCTCGTTTTCTTAATATTTTATTCAATTTTTTTTGTTCCATATGTAGATTTTTATTTATTTTTGATTGAATTTTCAATAGTCATCTTTTTTTCTTTATCAGTAAATAAATGTTCAGTATTATTATCTCCTGAATTTTTTAGTTTAATTTCTAATTTTTTCAATCTTTCCACAAATTCATCCTTCTGTTTATAACCATAAATGGAGAATTTGTAGTTTTTGTCGGTTACGATATTACAAACTTCAATAGCCTGTTTAACTTTATGCCGTTTTTCTAAATTTACAATTAATCGAAAAGCTGCCAATCCTGTATTATGACCATATTTAAGAGCTTCCTTTGCATGATAAGTTGATCGGTCAAAATATTCTGGATGTGTAGCTCTATTTCTAAAATAAGCTTGCATGAGATTAATATGAACCATTGAAAGTCCCTTATAATTTACTTTAGACGTTTTATTTAATTGTTTCTTCAAGTCTTCAATTGCAGAATCATATTCTTTTTTGTAAATTTTGTTTGCTGCATCTATATATTCAGGCATCTCTGATTTATAGATGATTGTCTGTTTGTTAATTTTTTTGTTAACGCTTGTTTTGCTTGAATTTGAAAAAAGTTTTTTTAAAATCTTCATTTTATAATTACCCTAAAAATTTTCCTATTAGTGCGCTTATAATTGCTGTGATTATTAATATAAGCCAAAAGTATTTTTTATGAATATATTCTCTTTTAATATTCTCATTTTGCATTTGTTTTATGGATTTTTTAATTAAGAAATTTTTTTTGATTTTATTTAATTGGTTTTTAAGTTTCTCTTCAAAAAGTAGTGGCTCTTCTTGATCTGATAGAATAGTAAAATGATAGTTATTTTTATTATCTTTTTTTGCTTTCTTTTTTAAGTCCCAAAATTCTTTTTTAGTCAAAAATTTGTTATACTCATGTTTTATATTAAAGGGGTGATTTATAGCACTTTCTAAAATTTTAACTTTGAATTCTTTATCCATTTTTTTCCAATTCATTAAAAAACCAATCATAAATCTTTATAAATTTATCATATTCTGATTTCTCTTCCAATAATTTTATGTCGATTGACGGTCTTTTATTAATTTTATTCTCTGAAATATTAACTCCTTTTATTTCATTTAATTTATTCAAGATTTTTTTTCGAGTTTCAATACTATCAAATGGGGGCTTGTCTTTGTACCATTGAAAATAAATTTCAATTTTACCATAAGTCCATATTGCAAATGGAAAATGTGAAGTATAGGACAAGTCAAGCACTGGTACAAGAGAACCACTCCTTTTCCCTTTTCCAAACCAAAAATGGGAAACTTTGTTTTCGAGATGCACAATTATTTTTCGGACAATGTCTCCAGCAATCTTTCCATTTCTTCTTTCTAATTCTTCAAAAAAGGTCTCTTCCGTCCATTGATTATATCCTTTTAGTCCCTTTTTCATCTGTGCAGATGAGGTTTGTCCGATAACTCTTGGGACAAGAGTTTTAATAGATTGATTGCCGAATTGCTTTATTTCTAATCCAAGTACTTCCGCAGGTGTCATCTGTTCATTTAGGAATTCGATTATTCTCTTAAGTTCTTTGGGTATTTTGTCTGCAACAAACAACATTCTTATCTTACCTGCTTGTAAATTTGTCGCTACGGTATCCCAGAATTTTTCAATATCACTATTATCTTCAATCAGTTCCTGTATTTTAATTTCTGGGTTAATATTATTGGACTCGCAGTATTTATCGAATTTGTCCCTTATTTCATTTATTGACCAATAGGTTATTGCGTTTGCGGCATAATCGAGCATTTGCCCTACAACTTCTCTTCTTATCCTTGTGTCGGTGCTACGTTTGACTTCTACTAATGTAGGTATTCCATCCTGATCTATAAACAAATGGTCTAATGACCAGATATTGTTTCCGTATTCTTCATTAGGAACACCGATCTCCCTTGAAACGAGCAACCATTTTCTCGGATTATCTGGGTTAATCTGACTTCCTGAAATCAATTCTGGATAGTTTTCTAATAATTCCTGAAATTGGTTTTCTGTTACAAATTCGCTTTCATTGAGTTCTACCAATGATTGATTTTTATTCAGTATGAAAATTTGTTCTTTCATTGTATCTGCTTTCTTAATGTTGCTATTAATTCATTCACGTCTAATCAAGGTGATATAATTCTCTCACAATTGTGATAGAATTGCATCGTTTTCCTTTCAAGGTACTCCATACGTCGTATAATTCACCATAGTAACATTCCAAGCGAATATAATTTACCTTTGCAATATCAGCTTTAATTCCAAGTTGCTGACAAAAAAGATAATTCGTTAATATCTGTCAAAAGAAAATGTAAGATTTTCGTAATAAATTTTTCAAATCTTGACGTTATGTAAACTTGGCGCAGAATTTTGTATATGGAAAATAAACATGAACTTTCGGAAAAAGATATAAGCTTGATCAATAAATACAAGTTCTACTTGCAGTTTGAAAAGGGCTTAGGCGAGAATTCAATCCTCGCTTATGAGCGGGACATACGGCTTTTTGCAATAGAAAAAAGCAAGCATGATCTTACTAAAATTACTTCCGATGATGTGATCACCTATATGAATTTTCTCTACAATCACGGCGCGTCAGATAAGACAGTTGCACGTAAACGAAGTTCGCTTGCAAATTTTTATAAATTCTTATATATAGAAAAGCTTATTTCTGAGCCGATCTTTGAGCGGTTCCCCTCACCCAAAGTTTCTGCGTCATTACCTGATGTGCTGTCTATAGAGGAAGTAGATGCACTGATCAATGCAGTGGAAAGAACGGACGAATACGGCACCCGGGACCGTGCTATCCTGGAATTTCTCTATTCAACCGGAGCTCGCATTTCGGAGATGATAGACATGCGGGTCGGGGATCTCTATCTTGATGAGCAGATCGTCAGGTTGTTTGGAAAAGGAAGGAAAGAGCGCTACGTGCCGATCTCGCAAACAGCATTGACCTATTGCGAGAACTATATTGATAATGCCCGTCAGAAGCTTTTAAAGTATAAACAGAACAATATACTGTTTCTCAATAGATTTGGGAATAAACTCAGCAGGATGGGCTGCTGGAAGATAATTACAAAATATGCTCAGCAGGCAGGAATAAAGAGTCATGTGTCTCCTCATACCCTGCGGCACTCCTTTGCCACACATCTGCTTCAGGGCGGTGCAAATCTGAGGATCGTGCAGACTTTACTGGGACACAGCAGCATCAGCACCACCCAGATTTACACAAATATTGACAGGAATTATCTCAAAGAAATTCATTCCCTTTATCATCCAAGAGCATAAAAAAATGAAACATAAAGGAGTTCTAACTATGTTTAAAAAGCTTTTTATCATAGCTTTAGCAACTTGTGCAATGACCGGCATTCTCTTTGCGCAGGAGATGACGGACAGAGAGATCCAGCAAATAGAATATGACGCAGGAACTGCATACAACGATGGCGTGGAGCTCTATACTCAAAAAGATTATCAGGGTGCGATAGATAAATTTGTGGCCTCTCTTGACCTTTACAAAAAGATCGATACTGAATCCAATCCGAAAACCGACCGCATCCGCGAATTATACAAGAACCTTTCGGTGATGTATTATATGACAAAGCAATATCCAATGGCAATAGAATATTATGGACTTCGTCAGCAATACGAACCGGACAATTACCAGATCGTGATCTCTCTCAGCACAATCTATCATGCAATGGGAGATAAAGATCAAGAGCTACAGGTTCTTCTCGATTATGATAAAAACTATGATGAATACAAAATAAGTAAAAAAATCGCAACGATCTATGAAAATAATAATGATCTTCCAAATGCGATAATATATTATACTGATGCTTTTAATCTCAATCCGAAAAAAGTTGAATTCCTCGAAAAGATAGCCCTTTTCTATCATAAAATAGATGAAACGTCAAAGGCGATACAGGCATACGAGGATTACATTGCAACTGAACCGGCTGATTATATTTTGAGGAAAGTCTATAAAAATTTGGGCATTTTTTATCAAAATATGGGGCAGATCGACAAAGCCATACTTGCTTTTGAAAATTCTCTAGCTCTTAAAAATGACAAGGATATAGCATTTACGGTTGGGCATCTTTATTATGATCAGGGAGATTATTCCAAAGCCAAGCAATTTTTACAGGATGTTTTGAGTATTGATCAAAATAATCCCCAGGCACATTACTATATGGGCAAGATATATCGTGAAGAAGGGCAATGGAATAAGGCAATTTCAGAATTTGAACTCATCGTGAACAATCCCCAGCTCGGGAAGTTTGCAAAAGAAGAAATCGAATATATTAAAAAGCAATAATAGTATTTATATCTATATATATTTATTATAAGCATTCATTATAAAGAACTTATAAAATTTGAATGAAGAGGATAGTTATGCGTAGAATGATTATATCCGGAAATTGGAAAATGTATAAAACCCTCGAAGAAACAATTACTTTTTTTGAGGAGCTTTCAGCTTGGGAGAAGGACACTTTTCATAAAAATCAGCTTTTGATCTTTCCGCCAAACTTATATACAATGACCGCTCTTGAAAAGACAAATGAGAATGAAATCGATATTGGTGTTCAGAATATATATTTCAAAGATTTTGGAGCTTTCACCGGAGAGATATCAGCTCCGATGCTTTCCTCAATTGGTTGCAAATACGCATTAGTTGGACATTCAGAACGGCGTCATATTTTCCATGAAACAGACGAAGAGATCAATCTGAAGATACTGGCATTGATCAAGCACAGAAAGCATATTGTTTTCTGTATTGGCGAGAAGGAAGATCAGAGAGACAGCGATCTGACAGAGCAGGTACTCGAGAACCAGCTTTCCATTGGATTGCAAGATGTGGATGAGAAGGATATGGAGCATGTAGTTATTGCATACGAGCCCGTCTGGGCAATCGGAACCGGTAAAACGGCTACTCCTGAAATCGCGCAAGATGCTCATGCGTTTATCCGAAACTGGCTTTCTGCCCATTTCAACACAAATGTTGCAAAGAAAATGCGTATTCTTTATGGAGGTAGCGTGAAAGTTTCAAACTGTGATGGGCTTCTCGAAAAACCGGATATTGACGGAGCGCTTATTGGTGGAGCAAGTCTTAAAATCAATGATTATATTGAGATCATAAAAATTTCTGAAGAAGTTACTCAAAGGAAAAATCAGTAAAATGTTAGATATAAAACTTATTAGAAAAGATCCTGAATTTGTGAGCCAGTGCATCAAAAATAAGGGTGAGAAAGCACAACTCGATAAAGTTCTTGAGTTAGACAATAAACATCGTCAACTTCTTTTTGAATTTGAAGAGAAGCGCAAAGTACAGAATACAGTCTCGAAAGAGATAGCACAGCTTAAGAAGCAGGGACAAACCGCTAATGATCAGATCACAGCGATGAAAAAAGTGGCTGATGAAGTAAAGGTTATCCAACAGGAAATTAGCGAAATAAGTGAAGCTCTTGATAGGGAACTGCTCGCAATTCCGAATATATTTGATAAGTCCGTCCCGATTGGATTTGATGAATCTGATAACAGGTTTATACGAGAATGGGGTGAAAAACCAGAATTTGATTTCAAGCCACTCGATCATATACAGCTTGCAGAAAAGTTGGGTTTGCTTGATTTACAACGTGCAGCAAAGATAGCAGGTAGCGGATTTCCTTGTTATATTGGCATTGGAGCTCAACTCGAAAGAGCTTTGATCAATTTCATGTTGGATTTTCATCGGGAGGAGCATGGCTACCAAGAAATATTTCCCCCGTTCGTTGCAAATCGGAAAACAATGACAGGAACTGGTCAGCTTCCCAAGCTTGAATTTGATATGTATCATATTAATGAGGATGACCTATTCTTAATCCCGACAGGTGAGGTGCCTCTGACCAATCTCCATCAGGATGAGATCTTGCAGGATGAGCAGCTTCCTCTCAAATATACTGCATATACTCCCTGCTTTCGAAGAGAGGCAGGTTCATATGGAAAAGATACAAGGGGTTTACAGCGCGTTCATCAATTCAACAAGGTTGAACTGGTACAGTTTGTCCGTCCTGAAAACTCCGAAACTGCATTGCAGGAAATTCTCTCACAGGCAGAAGCGGTTTTGCAGCAATTGGGTTTGCCTTATCGTGTTATGCAGCTTTGCAGTGGCGATCTGAGCTTTGCAGCATACAAGTGTTATGATATCGAAGTATGGTCTGCAGGACTGGGGAAATACCTGGAAGTGAGCTCATGTTCGAATTTTATTGACTTCCAATCTCGACGTGCACAAATTCGGTACCGTTCATCCCGAGATGGGAAAGTGCATTATGTGCACACTTTGAATGGTTCTGGGGTAGCAACACCTCGAACGATGATCGCTCTTTTAGAAAATAATCAAACAAAGCAGGGTGAAATAATTATCCCTGAAGTATTGAGAAAATACATTAATAGCAGAGAGAAAATAGCATAGTGGTAGCGCTTTGCGAGAAGTGTCACATTTGGTATTGACGACCAGTGAAAATATATTATATTATTTTTTATGAAATGCTTGACACGAAAATTGTGGTGTCATGAACTCTGCAACACGTTCTTTAAAAAACACATAGGGTGTATACATATTCGCAAGAACTAAGCAATTAGTTACGCAAAAAATAGTAAATTAAAAATACAAAATAATGGAGAGTTTGATCCTGGCTCAGGACGAACGCTGACGGCGTGGATTAGGCATGCAAGTCGAACGAGAAATTCCCCGCTTGCGGGGAAGAGTACAGTGGCGAACGGGTGAGTAACGCGTAGGTATCTGCCTCGTAGACTGGGATAGCCCCGGGAAACCGGGGGTAATACCGGATATGTTTTACGAAACAAAGGTGGCCTCTGTTTACAAGCTGCCGCTATGAGATGAGCCTGCGTCATATTAGCTTGTTGGTAGGGTAATGGCCTACCAAGGCGATGATGTGTAGCCGACCTTAACGGGTGACCGGCCACACTGGGATTGAGATACGGCCCAGACTCCTACGGGAGGCAGCAGTCGAGAATAGTCTACAATGGGGGAAACCCTGATAGTGCGACGCCGTGTGTGCGATTAATTCCTTCGGGATGTAAAGCACTTTTCTATGAGATAAAAGCTCTTTAGATTAATAGTTTATTGAGACGGATATTATTATAGGAATAAGCTCCGGCTAACTCCGTGCCAGCAGCCGCGGTAATACGGAAGGAGCGAGCGTTGTCCGGATTTACTAGGCGTAAAGGGCTAGTAGGCGACTAATTAAGTTATATGTTAAATCCCACGGCTCAACTGTGGTCCTGCATGTAATACTGGTTAGATAGAGTACTGTAGAGGAAGGCAGAATTCCTGGAGTAGCGGTGGAATGCGCAGATATCAGGAAGAATACCAAAAGCGAAGGCAGCCTTCTGGGCAGTTACTGACGCTGAATAGCGAAGGTGTGGGTAGCGAACAGGATTAGATACCCTGGTAGTCCACACAGTAAACGATGATCACTAGATGTTGGTGAGTAAAAAAAATCATCAGTGTCGAAGTTAACGCATTAAGTGATCCGCCTGGGGAGTACGATCGCAAGATTGAAACTCAAAGGAATTGACGGGACCCCGCACAAGCGGTGGAGCATGTTGTTCAATTCGATGCAACGCGAAGAACCTTACCTGGGCTTGACTTCCCGAGAAGACCTATGAAAGCAGGTTGTGCCCCTTCGGGGGAACTCGGTGACAGGTGCTGCATGGCTGTCGTCAGCTCGTGTCGTGAGATGTTGGGTTAAGTCCCGCAACGAGCGCAACCCCTGTTCTTAGTTACCATCATTAAGTTGGGGACTCTAAGAATACTGCCAAGGTGACAACTTGGAGGAAGGTGGGGATGATGTCAAGTCATCATGGTCCTTATGCCCAGGGCTACAAACGTGCTACAATGGTCGGTACAAAGAGCCGCTAAACAGCGATGTCATGCTAATCTCAAAAAGCCGACCTCAGTTCGGATTGGAGTCTGCAACTCGACTCCATGAAGTTGGAATCGCTAGTAATCGCGGATCAGCAGGTCGCGGTGAATACGTTCCCGGGGTTTGTACACACCGCCCGTCAAGTCAACCGAGTTGATTGTACCCGAAGCTGGTGAGCGAATCCGTAAGGATAGCAGCCGACGAAGGTATGGTCAGCAAGGGGGACTAAGTCGTAACAAGGTAGCCGTACCGGAAGGTGCGGCTGGATCACCTCCTTTCTAAGGAGAAACTTTATGTATACACCCTTATCTTTTATAAATGTGAAAAGGGCTTGTAGCTCAGTTGGTCAGAGCACCGCTCTGATAAGGCGGGGGTCGGTGGTTCGAGTCCACCCAGGCCCACCATTACTGATCGGTCGCACAAGACTTATTATTCTCGCTGGGGGATTAGCTCAGTTGGGAGAGCGCCGCTCTTGCACGGCGGAGGTCGTCGGTTCGAACCCGTCATCCTCCACCAGTATTTTTTGTTCTTTTCAAAGTATATAGTAGTGATTTAAAGTAAGAGAATAACTTATGTTAATTAAGTAAGGCAATAAGTGCATTCGGTGGATGCCTTGGAGTTAGATAGGGACGAAGGACGTGGCCAACTGCGATATGCCTCGGGGAGCTGTAAGCAAGCGTAGATCCGGGGATTTCCGAATGGGGAAACCCATCCCAAGTTATGTTGGGATATCATTCTTCTGAATAAAATAGGAAGTCTGAGCCAAACGCAGGGAACTGAAACATCTTAGTACCTGCAGGAAAAGAAAGCAACCGCGATTCCCTTAGTAGCGGCGAGCGAAAGGGGAACAGCCTAAACCTCGATTTTTCGAGGGGTCGTGGGATCCAAGCCGCGTTTCGCTGGAGTCATAGTCAAACTACTCTGGAAAGGTAGGCCATAGAGGGTGATAGCCCCGTAGGCGAAATGATGAAAGTGCAACAATTGGACACCCGAGTAAGGCGGGACACTAGGAATCCTGTCTGAATTTGCGAGGACCATCTCGTAAGGCTAAATATAATCTAACTACCGATAGTGAACCAGTACCGTGAGGGAAAGGTGAAAAGCACCCCGTGAGGGGAGTGAAATAGTACCTGAAACCGATTGCATATGATCAGTCGAAGTCTTCTTTTTGTGCTTGCACAAGAGGGGGATGACGGCGTGCCTTTTGTATAATGAGCCGGCGAGTTACTTTTTGCAGCAAGGTTAAGGGCTATAGGTCCGGAGCCAAAGCGAAAGCGAGTCTGAATAGGGCGTTAAGTTGTTAGGAGTAGACCCGAAACTGAGTGATCTACCCATGTCCAGGTTGAAGATCCGGTAACACGGATTGAAGGACCGAACCTACTGAAGTTAAAAATTCAGAGGATGAGGTGTGGGTAGGGGTGAAAGGCCAAACAAACTCAGAGATATCTGGTTCTCTTCGAAATCTGTTTAGGCAGGGCCTCATGTTAGATTAACGGAGGTAAAGCACTGATTGGGCTAGGGGCCCCACAAGGTTACCAACCCCACTCAAACTAAGAATGCCGTTAATTGATGCATGGGAGTCAGTCTGCGGGGGATAAGCTCCGTAGGCGAAAGGGAAACACCCCAGACCATCAGCTAAGGTCCCTAAATATACACTAAGTGAAGAAGGATGTTAAATTGCAAAAACAGCCAGGATGTTGGCTTAGAAGCAGCCATTCATTTAAAGAGTGCGTAATAGCTCACTGGTCGAGTGGTTTTGCACCGAAGATGATCGGGACTAAGTGTATTACCGAAGCTATGGATTTTCAGAGTAATCTGAAAGTGGTAGAAGAGCATTCTGTAAGGCTGCGAAGGTGTACCGGAAGGTATGCTGGAGCTATCAGAAGAGATTATGCCGGCATGAGTAGTGAGAATCTCGGTGAGAAACCGAGACACCGTAAGTCTAAGGTTTCCTGAGTAAAGTTAATCTGCTCAGGGTTAGTCGGACCCTAAGGCGAGGCCGAAAGGCGTAGTCGATGGGAAAGCAGTCAAAATTCTGCTACCCGATATAGGTAGTGATGGGATGACGCAGTTATGCGAGGAAGACTGGTATTGGACGCCCAGTTTTAAGCTGGTAGGTTGGATGAGCAGGAAAATCCACTCATCTATAACCGAGAAGCGAATACGAGCCACATAAGTGGCAGAAGTTCCTCTATAAAGCTGCCAAGAAATAATCTCTAAACGTTTAAATCTATATCGGCCCGTACCGCAAACCGACTCAGGTAGACGAGGAGAGTATCCTCAGGTGCTCGAGATAACTCTGGTTAAGGAACTAGGCAAAATTACCCCGTAACTTCGGAAGAAGGGGTGCCATTGAAGGTGAAAGGACTCGCTCTTCGAGCTTTCGATGGTCGCAGTGAAGAGGCCCAAGCGACTGTTTATCAAAAACACAGGTCTATGCAAAGTAGTAATACCATGTATATGGACTGACACCTGCCCGGTGCCGGAAGGTTAAATGGATGGCTTAGCTCGTTTCTTTTAGAAATGGGCAAAGGTCAGAAATGAAGCCCCGGTAAACGGCGGCCGTAACTATAACGGTCCTAAGGTAGCGAAATTCCTTGTCGGGTAAGTTCCGACCTGCACGAATGGTGTAACGACTTGGGCGCTGTCTCAACCAGGGACTCGGTGAAATTGCAGTGGCGGTGAAGATGCCGCCTACCCGCGAAAGGACGGAAAGACCCCGTGAACCTTTACTGCATTTTGGTATTGTATTTTGGTGTTGTTTGTGTAGGATAGGTGGGAGGCTTTGAAGCTCCGGCGCTAGCCGGGGTGGAGCCAACGTTGAAATACCACCCTAATGATATCGGAATACTAACTCGTGCCTTTATGAGGTATGAGGACAGTGCCAGGAGGGCAGTTTGACTGGGGCGGTCGCCTCCTAAAATGTAACGGAGGCGTACAAAGGTTCCCTCAGCGTGATTGGTAACCACGCGTAGAGTGCAAAGGCATAAGGGAGCTTAACTGCAAGACCGACGGGTCAAGCAGATGCGAAAGCAGGTCTTAGTGATCCTATCCCACCGTATGGAAGGGGGATAGCTCAACGGATAAAAGGTACTCCGGGGATAACAGGCTGATAGCGCCCGAGCGTCCATAGCGACGGCGCTGTTTGGCACCTCGATGTCGGCTCATCACATCCTGGGGCTGAAGAAGGTCCCAAGGGTATGGCTGTTCGCCATTTAAAGTGGTACGCGAGCTGGGTTCAGAACGTCGTGAGACAGTTCGGTCCCTATCCTTCGTGGGCGTGAGATGTTTGAGGAGATCCGCATTTAGTACGAGAGGACCAATGTGGACAGACCTCTGGTGTAACGGTTGTGACGCCAGTTGCATTGCCGTATAGCTATGTCTGGAATGGATAACTGCTGAAAGCATATAAGCGGGAAGCCAACTCCAAGATTAGACATCTTTTAGACTCCTTGTAGACTACAAGGTTGATAGGTTACAGGTGTAAGTGCAGCAATGTATTTAGCCGAGTAATACTAATTAGTCGAAGCCTTACTTTTTCTCTTTTTATCTCTTACTTTAATCACTATCTATTTTTTATATGGGCAGTGAAATGATTGGTTGTTATAGCAGTGTGGTCACACCTGTTCCCATCCCGAACACAGAAGTTAAGCACACTTACGCTGATGGTACTGCATGGGCGACTGTGTGGAAGAGTAGGTCGCAGCCAATCATTTCTCTGCCCTTTTTTATATGAGAAAAAATATGAGCAATGGAAATATTTCCGTTGCTCTTTTTTTTGTATACTGAGTAATAATCTTATTTTTTCTTAGATGTATACAACGTGCTGAGAGATATAGCAAATCCTTCAGTGAAAGATAGCATCACAAAGAAACTCCACATGAACATGCTTGCACCCATGTACAGATATTGTAAGGATTTTTCTCAGACATAAAGACCTTAGAGATTATTTATTAAAAAAAGGAGCTGCCACGCAAGAGCAACTCCTTTTTCATTATTATCTGTAGTTTTAATGCTGTATTGTATGCTTGCTTGTTTCGGCACGATGAACATCCCATTCATATCCACAGTTAACGCATTTTCTGTGATCGAGGTAATTTTCAGTAGTAGTAATTTCTTCATCATGATGCCGGTCATAGTTTTTCGTTGTTACGTTTCCGGAAGTTGTCGAACCCTTATACACATCACGTTGTTTCCAAGCTGTAGATTCTTCAGTGCCGGTATGAGTACTTCCTTTATCTGCAGCGCTCCACATGGTATGGCATCTTGGGCAGCGGTTGTAACTTATGTTACTGTTGTTCCTCCGCATGAAAATAAACCACGGAATAAGAGTAAATATTGCGATAACAAGAAACTGATCAAGAATAACAAAAAGCGTCAGCACAAGGAAGAAAAAATACATAAACAGAGTAAGCAGGAGGAAATTTATGAATTTGACCAGCCCGTTTCCCATCGGTTTAATAGTGATAATAAGCCGCCTGAAGGGCCAGGATAAAAATTGAGGGATAGAGAAGAAAAGAAAGAGGAGAATAATCGAAACGATAAAGCCGATAACTTTGGTGATGAAGCTTTTCTTTTTGAATTTTGACCACCAATTCTCACCATCTTTCTCATAGTATGTTTTTTTGCTGTTTGAAATCCAATTTAAATTGATCTTTCTTATCAAGCCAGCGAGGGGAAGTCTTTCTGCAATTGATTTCTTTGCAGCTCCAAGCAGCGTGATCTCATTCGCTACATTCCCGTCATATAATATTTTTAATCCTTTATGACGCTTTTTATCCTGCACTCCAATCGCATATCGGAAATAGAGCTCAGAAGCAGTTTGCTCATTGTTCGTATAGATGGAAACGCTTGCAGGTCCGATGAAGTCGATTGCATCTTCCCTTGTTTTACCAATAAGCTTATTCTGGAGTTTTTCCAGGGAATAGATCCTGACAAATTTTTGATTTACTTCAGGAAGTGTTCTGAAATATGGTGAGCGCATATAGTGCCTGATGACTGTACCGACCCTGCCATCTTCAAGGCGGACTTTATAGATTCCTCCGTTATCCAGCGTTTCAAGTCGGTATGCACGAGTGTCCGGGGGAAGCATTTCGTAGTCTCCAGTACCCCATTTCAATCTGTAATAAAATTTAATGGAGTCAACATTCTCTACCCAGTATGCTTCTTCAAGATTGTCTGATCTAATGTACCCAAATTCTCCTGAAGGTAAGATTATTTTGAAATTTCCAGCATAGGTTGCAAAGGGTTCGACCTTTGTGCCGTTCCACACCTGTTTGAGCTCGATAGACGGATCCGTTTTGGATTGATATCCCTTCCAGAGCAACCACGTGTTGCCACGTACTGACCATACTTCTTTTCCTTTTGTTTCTGGCTCCTGAGCACATAATGATGAAAATAAAAGAATAAAAAATAGTAAGACTGCAAGCCCTTTTTTAAACATTCGAATCTCCTTTCGTCAGTTAGTGATAAACTTTTAAATATTACATTCGAAATGACTCAAGTTTATTACGGGTTATTCTTTAATATTCAACAGATAATCTGCAGTGAATATGAATTTTACTTCACTGTTTTCAATAACCGGATATGAATAGGTGGTCAGATAATATTTCGCTCCTGAGCCGTCAACATCATAATAGGGAATACTCCACATTGCTTTTTTATTCAGATAGGGTTTTTTATACCAATTGCTGCCCGCAGATGTCAGGAAATTATATGCCAGATCGTGAATGGTTTTAGTTTCATTACCCTCCCGATAAACATAATAGGTTTCAATGAGTTCCATATTTTCATCATAAGGTGCAGTAGCAAAGGCAGCTCCGAAGATGCGGGGATTTTCTGATAAAAGCATGCCAATCGCAGAAAGAATATCCTCTTTTTGAAGATTTGATCTTGTGCTTAATTCCCGGGCTTGTTTTTGTACTTCTGCTTCGATGGTTGTCTGTGTGTTCACGTACTCCAGTTTTCCACAATAGGAGCAGGTGCAGGATGTGATCGTGAGAATACTGAATACTGCAATAAGTATGCCTGATGTTTTAAACATTTTTTGTTCTCCATTCCGAACAACATTTATGATTAAAATTTGAAGATGAACTCGCAAGTAATCAAGTTTTATAGACAAAATACTGCAATGAATATTTCTATCGAAACGAGTTGATTTTATATTTCTTGCATTTCTTTATGATATTTTCGGTTTTGATCCTATGTCCAAAAATATACTCATCACAGGATATCCCGGAGTGGGTAAAACCACTCTTGTTAATAAGATAACAAAGCAGCTTTCTTGCAAGATAGGCGGATTTTATACTCATGAAATGAAAGAGAATGACAGGCGCACAGGTTTTTACATCACAGATTTTGATGGCAACCAGATGGTCATGGCTTCAGAAAAATCAAGCTCACCTTATCGGGTGAATAAATATGGAGTGAATATCGATGCTTTTGAAAAGGTCGGCATTCCTGCGATGGAACGAGCACTAAAAAGCGCTGACCTGATCTTGATAGATGAAATCGGTAGAATGGAGATGTTCAGTCCGAAATTCTGTGATATGCTGAGAAAAGTTTTTGAGTCCGAAAAGCCATTGCTGGCAACAATAAAAAGAGTGGATTGTGAGCTGACAAAGGAATTGAAGAAGAGGAAGGATGTAATAATTTTTGTAGTAACTGTAAACAATCGTGATCAAATTTCTTATGAAATAACAAAAGAATTGACACTTGAATCTTATTAACAAATTATCTATTCCAAAATGGGAGATAAAAATAAAGCAATAAGAAATTTATCAGTTCTTGTAGTAATAATACAATTTGCGATTGTTTTGACAACTCGGATTTTTCACAAAAGAAGGCGAGAATGCGTATTATCGCCTTCTATAAATTATTTTGCATCAAAATAAGAATTTAAAAAAATTGTAACCTTTAACACTCTGCTGCGTTATAAAGGTATAAGAACATGGATATGAAGAAAGTGTCGGAAAAAAAGCTCATACTCAAAGCGAAAAAGGACATCTCCGCTTTTGGAGAAATATATGAAAAATATTTCCCGAAGATCAATAACTTCTTATATCATAGAGTGAAAGACGATGCAACAAAAAATGAGATCGTATCAAATATATTTTTTAAGATGATGAATAATTTACCAAAGTACAGATTTGTGAACGAACAAAAATGTTCCTTCTCTTCATGGCTGTTCCGCATTGCGATAAATGAGACCAATCAGTATTTCAGGAGTGAGAAGCGAAATCAGGTAATAAGAGATATGCTGAGAGAGAAAATAAATAATGCGGGTGATAAGCTTATCGACCTTGATTATGATTCTCTGAAAGAAGCCATACAAGCACTTCCTCTTTATGAACAGAATCTGATCTCATTACGTTTCTTTGAAAAGATGAAGTATAAGGAAATCGCTGAGATACTCAAACAGAAAGAAGGAACGATCAAAGTTCAGATGCATCGTACTTTGGAGAAGCTGCGAGATTTTTTACAGGGAGATTTGTCAAATGAAAAAATTTGAAGAAAAGTTAGAAACAGTTACTGTTCCCAAGCTCGAAAATGATCCTTTTGAGCAGGAACTAAAAACAAAATTGGCAGGACATTATTTTAGTCCAACTAGAAAAGTAAAAACCCGGCTTAGATGGGCAGTTGGCTTTGCTGCTCTCTTTTTTGTTATTGCGATAGGATTGGTGATCAAACCGCAATTCGCATTTACGGTGCATAATTTTACTTTTCGAACTTCAGAAGATTCTGCTGTTCAGCAGGAAAAATTAATGCCTTTTAATGATTATTTCCGTTACACAACTATTCGCAATCCATCTCTTGGGTCGGAGTTCGATCCCAACAACTACGTTGAAGATAAGGCATATGTGGTAAGAAAATATAGATCACCAAAAACGAATGATGCACTGCTGATCGTCTCGGAATTTAAGTCCCAGTCGGTTCAGCTTGCATCAAATACATTATTCTAAAAAACACGGAGGCAACAGAAATGAAAAAAATGAAATTCATTCCGATCTTAGCTGTAGTCATTCTCGTGCTTGCAATGACTCAAGGTCTTGCAGCAGAGGAAAAGGCATTTGTCGGAATCTATCCAGGGGACATCGGGGACTATGAGAAGGCAGGAGTTGAATATGGCATTCAGGTATTTGGTATTGTAGATGATTCTCCTGCCCAAGAAGCCGGTATGCAAAAAAATGACATCATTCTTGAATTCGATGGCACCAAATTATTTAATCAAGACCAGTTCACCAAAATGCTGAAAATGTATAAGCCCGGACAAAAGATCAAGCTGAAGATCTATCGTGAAGGGGATGAAAAAACCTTGAAATTGACACTTGCAAATAAGGAAGATTTCGGACCGAAACCGGAATACAAAGCGTATCTCGGAGTATTTCTTCAAAACCTTTCTTCTTACGATTACGAGAAAAAGGGTTTGAATACAAATTATGGTGTGCTTATCAGTGATGTTGTCGATGATGGTCCCAGCGCTGAGGTAGGTATAACAGGGGGAGATGTCATGCTCGATCTGGCAGGTCAGCATGTTTATACATCCGATCAGATAAGCAAAATGCTCGCTAGCATGGAGCCGGAGCAATCCGTAAACGTAGATGTATTTCGTGACGGGGAGTACAAAACATTCGCAGTTGTATTGGGGAAAAAGGAGATCACAAAATCTTTTATGAATGAGATAGAGTGGTTCGATAAACCCAGCAATGTGTATGTGTGGAACTACAAAGACAAGGACGGTAAATGGCTCGGGCTGCAGGTTGACGAACTCGATGACAAAGATGGTTTGTTGATAAAGAAGATCTATGAAGGTTCTCCCGCTGAAGGGTCATTGCTTCAGGTAGATGATATCATTATCGAGATCAACGGTATTGAAATTGATGAAATTGATGATATTTCTGATATCCTCGATGAAGTGGAAGTGGATAATGAAGTAGCGGTTGAAGTGCTTCGTAATGGTGATGTTTTAACTGTTACAGCAAAGGTTGGTGAAAAATCCGATATCGCCGATCAGTTGCAGATTTCGATTGATAACGGACTCATGAAAATGTATATTGATGGAGATGAAAAAAAGATATTTGATGTTGATAAAATGCTTCAGAATATTGATGAGAAATTGCTTAAAAACGAATCCAAACTCAAGATCAAAATGGATTCTCTTCAGGATAAATTAAAGGATTTAAAAGTCGATGTCTTACGCATCGAAGATAGTGGAGCAATCTAAGATTACACGATAGAAAGCTCGTTTCTCCCAAAAGCCCTTTGCAAGAAGGGCTTTTTATAATATGTTGTCTTTGCGAAAGTTTCCGCCAGTGGGCGGACGAAGGTCACTTTCGCTAAGTTAAAAACACTATAAAAAATCTGCGGCTGATTAAGTGCAATCAACCCTCATCAAAACTGGATTCCCGTTTTCACGGGAATGACACGGAGGTTTTCGGAGTCACCGACTCTTTGCAGACTGGAGTTCAGGCTTGACTGGACTTCAGAATGCCGAGTTCTCAATTTCTTCTCAAGTCCACCCTCCCCGTCTGCTGACGGATTTTGTGAACTCGAGTCTCATAATGAAGAGCAGACTTGCTTCGTAGTGAAGTTTGAAGCGAGAATGTGCCAACCCTCGAATCAAACTTATTGCATTCTATGCGATTCAAGTTTAAAATGACAGATTGCTTTGCGAAAGTTGCCTTCCTTTCGCAAAGATTTTTTTAATTTCCAGAAAAAATTGACAAAAATTCTGATAAATATACAAACCAATCAAGTCAAAATTATAAACCTACGGAGGTTCCTTATGAGCAAAAGGATTTTGATTCTTTTACTGATAATAACGATAGCTGTATTTACGTTCTGCACTAAGAAAAGCACTACACCAGAAGAACAACTATTGCCGCCAACTAACCTAACAATAAGTCTCGTTGAAAATAACAAGATACAACTCACATGGACTGATAATTCAACAAATGAAATAAAATACATAATTGATAGAAAAAGAGGAATTGAGGATTGGTTCAATAATTACAACGAGGTTTCCGAAAATATAACCTCATTTAATGATATAATACCAACTAATTCTGATACAGTATATTCCTACAGATTGAAAGCGTTTGATGGTGAAGAAAATTCCACTTACTCGGACACAATTGCATGGTTTTCAGATAATTCTGCTCCAAAATATTTGCAGATAGTACAAATTGCTCAAGATACATTACAGCTTACTTGGCAGGATAATAGCATTGGCGAGCAGTATTTCCGCATCGATAGGAAGATTGATGAAAAGGGCTGGCAGATGAATTATGCTCATGTCCCGGCAGATACAACACACTTTCTCGATTACACGACAGCCCTATATGATACATGTAATTATAAAATTTTTGCTGTAAGCGGTATTAGCTATTCCGATTCCACAGAGAGTGCTTTTATTCCTTTCTTACCAGCACCTACAAATTTGCAGCTTCAAGAACTTAGCCCCACTCAGGTAATGGTCACATGGCAGGATAATTGTAATAATGAGGATGGATATAGGGTATATTTCAAGCGTGGAGAAACATCAGAATGGGATTCTATTAATATAGCCGAAAATTTGGAAGAATATTTGGATGAAAATGTAATTCCCTGTATAGTGAACTATTACCAAGTTTGTGCATATTGTGAAAACAATACCTCAAGTTACCTTTATGGTGAAATAAGCACAATGCATGCACCCTCAAAAGTTACAATGACCCCGCATAAATGTGACCCTGGTGATCCAGGCTGTGCATATACTGATAGAAATAATGGCATTGATGCCTATCCTGCAGGAAGCCTTAACTACAATTGGATGAAGATCCAATGGGATGACACCCCCCTCCAAAAGGATGGCGATATTCATCATATTGAAGTTTGGCGATTTAATGAATACGGGGACACTACTTTTGTAGAACAAATTCCTTTTATTCCCGATTCTTCCACTTATTATGATAAATTTATAGGATATGAGGAGCCGGTCATTCAAAAAACGTGGTCATACTTTATTATTCCTTTTGATGAGGCGGGGAACTCCACAAATTCTGATACGGTCTCCTATAGACTTATTGAAGTACCCGGCTTGCAGGCTCCTATAAATAATGGCACTTTTCCTGTGAATGAGTCAATAGATTTTTCATGGGTTGGGTTGGATTACCCTTATAGAATACTTTTCTATGATATGACACACAGCCTTGTATACTCAGAAGATCTCATCCCTGGTGAAACAAGTTTTAATATTTCTGAGATTGATTTTGTTCCCATTCCCGGCTACAGTTACATCTGGAGAATTGATGCATTCTTTATTGTAGGAGAGGCTGTCGGCTCGGAATCAGAAGAGCGACTTATTCATTTTACTCGATAAAAAATTTGGTGCTGGTGTCATGGAATGGTCCATGACACCTCAAATGTTTGTAAAAAGGGAAGGTGAGAATGCGTATTCTCACCTTCGGTATTAATTCGACAATATAATAATTTCTGAGATTATTAATCCTCAACTTTTCTTATTGTATCAAGGATTGTTCCGTCCACCCATTCAACAACTGCAACTGCTTCGTCGGATAGTTTTGGCTTAGCTGGAATACCGCAAATGTCGTTAACTTCTGCTTTGATATCTTTAATATCTTTGATAGGAAGCCCCGAATTTTTTGTGGCTTCAATAAGGTCTTTTCTTAGTGGATTTATTGCAATGCCGCGCTCTGTCACAATAACATCAACGAGTTCTCCGGGAGCAACAATTGTTGTGACTTCATTTTTAATTACAGGAATTCTATCTCTAAATGAAGGGACTGCGATCATCGTACATTTTGCCATCATGCAGTTCTGGAAGCCGCCAATGCCATGCAACATGCGTCCGTCGCTGTGCGTAACGCAGTTTGCATTAAAGTTCACATCTACCTCAGTGCTTCCGAGCACTATCACATCCATCATTTGCACAAGATTGCTTTTTGCATGAAAATCATAACTGTCGAAAACATCAATTGGAATATGTTTTGGATTATCTCTAAGCGAAGAGATAGCTTCCAAGCCAAAAGTCTGCCCATCAAATATATAATCGGTGCGACCGTTATTCATCATATCCACAAGATATTTTGTGCTTCCCCCGATCATGCTTCGTGCTTTGATGCCTTTCTCGATCATCATCTTATTCACAAAATCGGTAAATGCGAGTGAAATTCCACCTGCGCCTGCCTGGAAATTCATTCCGTCTTTAAGGATACCTGCCGCTTCAATAAACTTTGCAGCATATTCTGCAATAAGCAACCTGTCAGGACTTTTCGTTACTTTTGTTGTACCCGACACGATTTTCTCAGGATCGCCAATTTCATCCACAACCACAACGAAATCCACATCATTACCCATAATTTCCCATGGGTAGCAGGGAAAATCGATCAATGTATCAGTAACAACAATAGACCTATCTGCATTTTTGGAATCAGTTCTTGAAAAAGATATGGGACCGAAAGGATGTTTTCCCAAAACGCCGTTAGCATTTCCCATCAAATCGGCAGCAGATGCAGCCAGTACTGCAATGTCAATATGAAGTTCGCCATCTGCCACAGCTCTGTATCTTCCGCCGTGACTTCTGAGATAGCCAAGTCCCTTCATTTTTCCATGACTGCAAAAATCTCCAAGAGGTCCATTCAAACTCCCCTCTATATGATGAACTACACCGGATTCAAGATGTTTGATGATCGGCGCATGGCATGGGAATGCTGCACTTGGCGCCCATATTAGATCCTTTACACCGAGTTCTGCAGCAATATCAAAAATCCAGTTTGCAACATAATCTCCATTCCTGTAATGATGATGGGTTGAGATTGTCATTCCATCTTTCAGTCCGGATTTTATCAACGCTTCTTTCAAGGAATCGACAATTTTATTACAATCTTTTGGATAATCTATAACGGTCGGCACGCGCGGTGCTGCACCTCTATGTGTAGGTCTGTATTTGTTGACTCCTATGAAAGGTATGACTTTTTTCCCATTGACAATAGTAGGTACAAGACGACCTGCTGCATTTTTTACAAATTTATCTGCTTTTTTCATTTTATCATACCTCCAAGTTTTGCCATCTTCAGAACATGCTGGGCTTGTTTGACTACAGGAGGATCGATCATTTTGCTTCCAAGAGATACTACTCCCTTGCCTTCCTTTTTGGCGGCTTTATAAGCATCGACTATCTGCTCTGCTCTGGCTAATTCTTCTTCTGTTGGCAAGAACGCCTCATGCACAACCTTGATCTGACGAGGATGAATACACCCTTTTCCATCAAAGCCCATTGCTTTTGCCTGTTTCACATTTTCATACAAACCCTCCATGTCATCAACATCTGAAAACACTGTATCAATTGCTTGTACACTGGCAGCTTTTGCAGCGTTTACTACCATGCTTTTGGCAAAAAAACATTCCTTTTCAGATTTTGATCGTCTGACACCAATATCGGCAGTATAATCTTCAAGGCCAAGTGTCAACGCAACAACATTATCACAGGCAGATGCAATTTCATAAGCGTTCATAACGCCTTTTGCTGACTCGATTATCGGCATAAGATAGACAGGTGATTTGCTCTTTTTAAGCTTCTTAATATATGTATCAATATCTATCACTTGTTGTCTGGATTCACATTTCGGGATGAGCACAACATGAACGTTCTCGTTAATGATCTCTTTGATATCTTCGAAGCCCAGAGGAAGCTGGTTGATCCGAACCATCCTTTCAGCGCCTTTAAAATCTATTGTTCTAAGTGCATTTCGCACAAGTATTCGAGCAGAATCCTTTTCGTCGGGATGAACCGAATCTTCAAGGTCGAGGATTATTGCATCGGCACCATGCAGACCGGCGTTCAGCATCAGCTTTGGTGATCCTCCCGGCAGATATAGCCGGGAACGTCTTAACCCGTCTTTCGCGGTTTTATACTTACAATGCGCTTTCATCTCCGGCAGATATGCTTTTGTTATTGTACTATCAACTTTCTTCAACGCTGCTTCGATGCGAGCTATGATCACAAAATCCAACGCTCCCTTATCTTCAATCTTCACTTTGGCGTTTTTAATATTGAAAAATGCCAGTTCATCTTGTGCCAGAGAAATAATATGATCTCCGAAAAATGTTTTCACTTTGCTGATGAGTTCTATCTGTATTCTACCGCTGTTTGTAAGCTCTATCGTTACCCTGCAATCGGAGTGAATCTTTGGTCCGTAGTGTCCGGCAGATGCGATCTTTGCCATACTATCTCCTATTAATTAAAATTTATTGGTTTCCTTTATTTCTAAATGGGTTGATATACTTATAATCTGAATATCCAATAACCAACACGGAATATCCAATATCCATTTATCACAGCGTGGCACAGCAAAGACAAAATTTTTTTATAGCTATTGCCCATTTTTCTTTTTCGCTTTATCCGCCAGCCGGCGGAAAAGTATTGAGATCAACTCATCTGTCTCCTGCAATAAAGGGAACAATTTTGTTGAAGGTTGAATTAATTTTGCCTTTACTATTATCTTCAACCACACTTCGATTACCTTGCGGATGGTTGTAAACCTCCGCAACGGTAATTCGTTCATAATTTGGAGCAGGTGATATTCCGCTTGTGTTGGTTACCAAGCAGGGGCTTGGTAACCAGAATCTTACAGCATAATCAATAAGACGTTCCTGTAAATCGAACTTCTTTTGATAATTTTCTTTATTCTTTTCTTTCTCACTCATTTATTTTCTTACTTCATACCTGGATATTCCGTGTTGGATATTGGATATTATTTCCAAATTACCAACTTGATTCTTCAAAGAGCCAATTATTTACGTTTATGAATTGATTATGAAGCATCCTATAGAATTATAAGGTCAACTTTTATGATCTTCCTATCCATACATACGTAGAAACATTTTTCTACGTAATCATAATCAGAAATATAATCGATCTTATCATCGAATTCCACGGTAGCGACCACATCGCCTTTCCCCCCAAGGATGAGCTTCAATAAATTTTTATGTGATAAGATGTAATAATTTTGCTCAAGCCGCCCGTCCCGGATGTAATCAATAACTATTACTTGTGGAGACTGCTTATTATATTTCTCGTGAGTTGCGGGTTTGGCTTTTTGCCACTCGATTTTGCCTCGTGCTTTATCTAGCATATAGTGATTTCCGCGTCCATCAATAATGAGAAGTTTCTCATCACGAAGTGATTCAATATCCTTGATCTCACCTTCAAATTTAGATTTCCATTTCAACTGGAATGTATTTTTCTTTATGCAGGTAACTTCGCTGCCTGTTATAATATACAGATTTTCAGCATCAAAGAAAGGAGGCATGGTAATTTCAACAGGGCTGACCCATTGCCAGTCCTTGACTTCAAAGCTGGGATACGGTAGATTATGAAAGAGTGCCTTATAATCAATTAATGTTTTTTTCTTTTCGTTGATCACTTCCCTGCCGCTGCTCAGAATTCCCTGACCCCACTTGCGCCCGAAGACGACGTATGCGGTTGCAATGATGATGACAGCAAGCATGACGCGCCCGGTAGTTTTTGCATTAATATGGAATTTTTTTTGTGGTCTGTAGTGGGAATGCATTTCGGCAGCCCTTATGTGCATTATTGGTGCTGCATTTTCTGAGAAAAGATTGTCAAATGTCTGAAGAAATTTACTTTTGCTTTCTATCGAAGAGTGGAGTTCTTTTGCATAAAGGAAAGGAAGAATAAAAATATCTGTGTCGTGCTTAAGTTCGAGAGTGAGTACTTTTACCTGGAGCTCACCCTCCTTAATGCCGAGCATAGGGACATGAAATGATTCTTCGAAATGTTTATGAATATCCAGTCCGATCGGTGCGAGCGTTTCATTATAAGCATAGATTATCAAGCGACCGGTTTGTACAAAATATGCAATACCGTTTTTAATCACACAGATAACTGCCGACATCTCAAATTTACACTTTTCGCGATTGAAAAAAGCAGTGAGATGCCAGTTCATTTCCCGGATCGTGTTTTGTAGTCTGGTCTTTACATCATAGGATTTTTCATAAAAATTTTCTTTGAATACGTTTAGAAGAACACCGACTGCTTTTTCTGCTTTTTCGCTCTTCTCATAGGAATTGAGTATGAGCGCCACTTTTTCCTGTGATTTTTCATAGAAATCTGTGTATATATAATTGCCATCTTTGATAGAATATTTTGTCTGGATCGTGATGTGTTTCTTGGTCATTTTTTCAGTAATCTCAGCGTTGCTTTGAATAAAATCCGATTACTCATGAGCATATTAGTGTATGAAGCATTTGCCATTGGACAATAGCATTTTTCCCTGCGGATCGCCTTACGCTCCTTTTTTAGAAGCGTACTTTTTTTCCAGAGTTTTTTGAAATTATAGTTGTATTTTTTTATGTTTCCCACAACAATTGACTTGATACAGCAAGGCCACACATCACCATTGGGAACGATCTGAGCAGAGAGAATTCCTGCATAACAGGGAAGCACACGACGTTTCTCTTTGAGTATCTTCTTTACCATTTTGTAGTATTCGATGCGGAATGTTTGGGTGATCTTGTTCATGCCCTTGAAAGGTGTATTTCTGATCTTATGAAGAAGAAAATCTATTGCCTGTGAGTAGTCCATCACACGGGGAGTAATATCTTCATTCATTGTGTCGAGTTCGACCCGGTTTTCTGCGATTTCTGTAATGTAGGAGTCCGGATGCAAGTCCATAAGCCCCCCTGCAATTTCGCGGAATCGTTCAACATTGAACTTTGATATCACAGTATGAATTCCCACATTTACATTGCACAAATCGATCTTTTTTATCCCCTTAAAAGTTTTCATGGCTTTTTCATATGCGTCGGGAACACCTCTTATCACAGAATCACGTTCTCCAATATCATCTATTGAGATATTGATCACGATATTGCTTTTGGGGCAGCTTTCTGCGATCGCCTTAACGCGCTTCGGAATCTCCCTGAAGAGCAGTCCGTTTGTGGGGATGTTGATGATGCTCGGTTTGGATCGCTTATAAATGACACCGATGATCTCTCCAAGATCGCGTCTCAGAAATGGCTCACCGCCGCTGATGGTAACCCAATAAGCACTTTTGCCGATTGAGCGGAAAATTTTATCGTACTCATCAACCGAAAGTTCTTCACTTTTGATCTTGTAGATATTGCAGGTTTTGCAGCGGGAATTGCAGCGGTAGGTCACGCTCACCGTGTAGTTTACCGGCAGCATAATTTTCTCATATAACTGCCTGGATATTCTTAAAAAGATAAGTTTGAGTAGAAGTTTTATGCTTTTCATGGTTTATTTGTAATATTAGATACTTGTTCTTTCAATATTGGGATGTCATCTTCAACAGTTTTCCAGACAGCTTCTATGTCTACTCCAAAATATCCGTGGATTAGTTTATCTCTCATTCCGACGATGTCTTTCCATGGGATATTTGGATATTTCTGTTTAAGAGAAATAGATAATTTCTTTGATGCTTCACCAATTATTTCAACCTGCCTGATTATTGCATCCTGCACGAGATGATTTGCTAGAAAGTGCTCGCGTGATATATCCGAGATATAGCTTTCAATCCATTTGATCGAATCCAAAATGTGTTCTAAGTATACTGAATCATTTTTAGTTTTCATAAATGACTTGTTCCTCCGCCTTTATTCTCTCAATTAAAAACGGGCTTATAGAGTTTTCAGTCAAAAGGTCGATTTTTAATTTTATCAATTCGGATAATTCTCTTTCAATTTTGACGAGTTCAAGCAGGCTTTTAATGTCTGCAAATTTCACAAGTATATCAATATCACTCGACGTATCAGCAGTACCTTGTGCATATGATCCAAAAATACCGATCCTTCGTGCTCCTGCGTTTACGAGGAATGCAATGAGTTGTTTTCGGACTTCTGCATTTAACGAATTTTTATTATTCATAATTTATGATTTGCTTAAATCCTTTGTGGATTCTGAAATTTCCCATTTGTAAGGGATTTTCTTTAAAATTTTATAGTCATACCAGCCGAGAAACCGTCCCCATATCTCAAGTAACATCGTATAGATGATCTTCAAATCTTTGATAGGATTGAGGGACAATTCTTTCATGGTCAGCCCAATGATCAAACCAGAGTTTTGGGAGACAACAGTATAGTCCTGGTTTTCCTGCAGCCATAAATGTCCGGTGTAAATTCTCCTGCGCTGCTTGATGAAGTCAGATACATTTTCAGGTCCTTTATTATGTACAATCGCGTCGGGTATATATTTGAGCTTCAGTCCGTCATGCGTGATGATGGACTCGATGCTGGCTTCATCAACAGGGCTGTGCTCTGGGATTTCTTTTACAATGTTTCTGAAGGACGCCATCTCTCCGAGCTTGGGGGATATCATTGCCATCTTGTGATGCAAATGCCACATCATGCACACTGCGAATCCGATAAAACTCTTCGGATTATTGATGGGTTCGGGACGTCCGCCGGTCATGCCGATGGTTTCGTCATAAAAAGGTGCTGCGAGTTTCTCGATAGTATTTTTTGCAGGGATCGTATCTGCACTTTCTATAATAAGTATGTCCCCGGTTGCTGCTTTCAAAAAGAGATTGATCGCCGAGGATTTACCTTTGCGCTCATCCTGAATAATGAGTTTTATGCGCGGATCTTTCTTTTCATATCCACGTACGATCTCATCTGTCCTGTCAGTCGAAGCACTGGAGACAACAATTATCTCTCTCAGTTCAACGGTTTTAAAAACCTGTTCTTCAACTGCCTTGAGAAGCTGTCCGATATTTTTTTCTTCATTATAGGCAAAAATGCCGAGACTTACGTTAATCATCTTTTTTTTCCCTGTGCATGATAGCATCTAAAATGCCGTTCACGAATTTCTTTGATTTTTGACCTGAGAAATCCTCTGCCAGCTCAACCGCTTCATTGATCGCTACTTTTTGAGGGATGTCCGTATATTCGATTTCCGTAACTGCGAGCCGGAGAATGCTTTTTTCAATTATATTAATCCTTTCAAAGGACCATTTTTTTGAAAACTTTTTTATGAGTTCGTCAATATTCTGTAGATGCAGATAGGTTTCTTTTACCAGATTAATACAGAAATCCTTTTCGTCAAGCGTAAAAGTGACCTCGTTCACAGAGATATCTTGATTGAATTTCTGCTCTAATAACTGCTCAAAAGCGGACTGGTCTTCAGGTATCTCTTCAAAGTAGAGTCCGTAAAGCATCTGCACTGCGATTTCTCTGGCTTCTCGTCGTTTCATGGCTCACCTTATTAAATATGGGAAAGTCCCTGTCAAGTAGATATGTTGTCAATAAAAAAGAACTTTTCCAGCAATCTGCTTTATACAAATGAATTTCATTAAATTTGACATAAATTCCAATACATACAATACTCAAACTCACTATGAAGAAAGACAGCAAGAAGGAAAAGATGCAAAAGATTTACGTGCTCGATACGAACGTGTTAATTCACGACCCCTCTGCAATTTATGCATACCCAAAAGACAAGATCGTAATTCCCATAACAGTAATAGAAGAAATCGACCAGTTCAAAAAAGGATTGGATGAAAAGAGCAGAAATGCCCGTCAGTTCAGCAGATTTCTTGATAGTTTACGCCAGCAAAATTCTCTTGCAAAAGGAGTGAAACTCAAAAACGGCGGTACGCTTCAAGTCTCCCTTGCACACAAAGTAGATGGAGATATGAACGATATTCTTATCAGCGATGTGAATGATAACCTGATTCTCGGTACTGCCTACAGGTTCAAAAAGAACAATCCCGATCAGGACGTGATCATGGTTTCCAAGGATGCGAATGTGCGTATCAAAGCGGATGCGATCGGATTGAAAGCCATAAATTATGAAACGGAAGCAATCAATTTTGAGGAGCTGTACACAGGTGTGCTCAAAAAGGAAGTAAGCGGTGCTGAAGTTGAAAATTTCAAGAAACAAACTGAAGTGAAAAATACTTTTGGATTGAGCTGTTATAATCAATTCTTACTGCTCTATGAAAAGGATAAGTTCAAACATAATATTATAGCAAAGTATCATAAAGATGAGGATGTGGTCCGCCCGATGCAATTCTATAAAGGCGAGCCGATCTGGGGCATTAAAGCACTAAATCCGGAACAGGAAGCGGCTTTCGATATTCTGCTTGATGATTCTGTTAAAATAGTCTCTCTTATCGGTATTGCAGGCACGGGTAAAACCCTTCTTGCGCTTGCAGCAGGTCTGCAAAAAACTATTCAGGAAGAGAAATATACAAAACTCATTGTGACCCGACCGATATTTCCACTCGGAAAAGATATCGGGTATCTGCCGGGTACCAAAAAAGAGAAATACAATCCCTGGATGCAGCCCATTTATGATAACATGGAAATCCTACTTCAGAGCAGAGAATCCCAGGAAGAATCGAAGGAAAAAGGGAAATTCGGAAGGAAGAAAACTTCTTCACTTGATGAATTTCTCGATTACGGATTCATAGAATTGGAACCCCTGACTTACATTCGCGGACGAAGTTTGCCCGACCAGTTCATGATTGTGGATGAAGCACAGAACCTTACTCCTCACGAGATGAAAACTATCATCACCCGTGCTGGAGACCGCACAAAAGTGGTGCTCACCGGTGACCCTTATCAGATAGATATTCCGTACCTGGACTCGGAAAGCAATGGATTGAGTGTAGTTGTGGATAAATTCAAAAATGAAAAGATTTCCGGACATGTGACCCTGGTAAAAGGTGAGCGTTCCGTACTCGCTGACATGGCTGCAAAATATTTATAGAAAAGGATAATTTTATGAAACGAGAAGAGGCATTAACATTATTAAAAACGCATTTGAAAAACAGAAATTTGCAGAAGCACTGTCTGGCAGTGGAAGCTGCAATGGCTCATTTTGCAGAATATTTTGATGAAGATACCAATATGTGGGCACTTGCCGGACTTCTTCATGATCTTGATTACGAAAGCACAGTGAATAACTTTGCCCGACACGGAAAGGATTCTGTCGAATTGCTCAAAGACAAAGGACTCGATGAGAAAATCCTGTATGCAATAGAAGCTCATCCCGGGCATGTGGAAAGAAAATCCAATATGGATAAGGTGCTCTATGCTGTTGATTCATTGACCGGGCTCATCGTTGCTGCTGCACTCATGCATCCTGGCAAAAAAATATCTTCGTTAGATACTAATTTTGTGATGAGACGTTTTAAAGAAAAGCGCTTTGCTGCAGGCGCAAACAGAGAGCAGATTAAGTCCTGTGAAGAATTCGGCATGTCTTTAGAAGATTTCATCGAGCACACATTGCAAGCAATGGCAGGCATAGAGAAGGAGCTGGGATTTTAGTGAAGCGTAAGGTGTGGCGTGTGGAAGATTGGACTATGCGAGTTCACGAAATTATTGGGAGTGATAATGCGTATAATTAATCGGAACACATTTTTACTTATCATTATGTTGTTGATTTATATTTCCCCTTTACAGTCTTGTGATGATTCTGAACAGAAATTTGGGATTTACTTATTGGAAACTGGTGAATTAGTATTATCTGATGAGCATATAGAAGCATATAATGCTGAGACGTATGAGATCGAATTGAACCAAAGGGGTATTGAAAAGTGGAACTCTTATATGATCTATGAATCGATCCCTAAGCTTGCCGAGACCTTATATTATAAAGATTTTGTGGTTAGGATGGATGACGATAATGTTTACTGGGGGAAATTTTGGTCTATGGTGTCCTCCTCAATTCCTGATTGTATAACAATCACGGAGTCTCTATTGAAGCTCGATGACATGCATAATACCATACAAATTCGACTTGACTTTGGTTCACAGAGTGCCAGCGACAAAGATCCAAGAAACAATCCGAAAATCCTTATATTTTTTAGAGAACGAGGTTTGCTGAAATAAAAAAGACGTTGAATATGCTTAACAACATGGGTGGAACGGGGATTTTGTCTATCTCGTTCCCAAAACCCTGTTTAACATGGCGGAATTTCTAATGAAGACAGGTTTGGAAAATTTTTTTGATAACGATAAATATTTTAATCTAAATTATTACATGCGAATAATATGTTGTTCGGCATTAAGATTATAAAATAAGTTGACTCAATTCTAATCTCTTTTTTAAGAGAGTTAAGGAGATTTTAGAAAATGATCCGGGAAAGAAATTTTAGTAAAAAAACTACCTTATTATTCATTTTCTTAATGGTGTTTTGTTTCAATATCCATGCTGGAGAAAAATTCAAAGGTGGATTTAAAGGCGGCATTAACCTATCATCTTATATCTCAAAAAATAGCATAGAGCATTATTGGGCAGTTGGATCAGCAGGATCAAGTATGTCATCATCATTCACGTGCGGTGCTTTAATATCTTATAGCTTTAACAAATATCTAACACTACAAACGGAACTTCTGTATTCACAAAAAAAATGTCATGTTGAATATGAAAACCAAGTACATGGAAGTGGGGATTATTATTTTCAATGTAGTAAGTGGGATGGATTTCAGGAGCTTGTTTATTTCGAATTCCCATTTCTTATAAAAAGTACACTCATCCTATTCCAAAAAGAGATTTGTAAACCTTATGCGGGAATATATTATTCAACACTTCTTGATAAAAAATATGAATACGATTTTTCCTATGTGGCAAAAAACATTGAAGGGGAGATAACGGATTCATATAAAAGAAAAATTATAGGACAACTTTCTGATGTGAAGAATAATGATGTTGGAATTATACTTGGAGCAGAAATCAATTTATCCAAAATGTTTAAACCTTTATTCTTAGACACAAGACTCTCTATTAGTCTTGATAAAGTAAACGAAAGCACCACTCCAGGAAGTGTTAAGAATCTTACTTTATTATGTTCTATCGGTATGAAATTTTAAATAAGGTGAAACTTATGAAAAAAATATTATATATATTACTAATATTATCATTGTTTTTACTATTTTTATCATGCAGCAAGTGGGTGAAAAGTATAAATGGTGATGGAATTTGTCTTCCATATGAATCGGATTATCATCAGGGGATCACAATTATTGTGGACACTCTTTCCTCTCTTCATTTTGGCTACTCAGTTTATGAAACCGACGCACAAATCCAAATATCGTCAGTAAACAATTTTTCAACACTTTTGTTTGATAGTCTGTGTCACGAGTATATTTATGTACAAATACCGGAAATTTCTTTAACATATTTTGCACAAATTCCAATCGAAATGTTTATAATGAATACGACTTATTTTTGCAGAAGACGTTACATGTCTGAAAATTGTTTTCCACCCGCCAATTATGAATGGAGCGATTGGTCACGAGTTGGATATTTTACATTGGCATTATCGCAGGATGATTAGTAGCATGGATGTAATTCAATTATTAAAACCAAGAATTGTCAGGTAGCTATGGAGATTAATAAAATGATTGCGGATATTGATTTTAAGAAATTGGTTCCCTTAATAATAATTCTTTTAATGGTGTTTTGTTTCAGACTTGATTCAGATCAATTTTTTCAGTTTGGACTTAAGGGTGGCATTAACTTATCTTCTTATATTGGCAAGGGCAATCATACAAGTTATTGGGCAGTTGGTTCCGATGATAATGGAATAAAACCTGGCATAATTTTGGGTGTATATGCAATCCACTATTTGAAAGATAAGTATTCTCTTCAGATCGAATTGTTATATATCCAAAAAGGTGCTTATGTATCATTTCATAGTGTTTCTTATGGCAGTGGGGAATATTACAAGATGATTAATTCATGGGAAGGAACACAGTCCTTAACCTATTTTGAACTACTGGTTTTATTGAAATTTTTAAATATTCCAAGGTTGCCGCTTAAATCTATGTCCTACTTTGGGGTATCACTATCTTCCCTTTATAACGCGAAAGCAAAGTATGATTTTAAATTTATCGCTCAAGATGAATCGGGCAACATCACCGATCAATGCTCAGAAAAAGATGTAAGCTATGATATTTACCATACAATAAAGCCGGTAGATATTGAGATCATTGCAGGAATCACTATCCCATTCAAACGTATTTGGTTTGATTTTAGATATTCTATCAGTATATTACCAATAAACCAAATAGGGAGTAATCAGATAAGAAATAATTCTATTTCAGTGACGTTTAGTTTACCTTTTAACTAAATAAGGATAATAATGAAATACATTCTAAGACTATTTGTATGTGTAGTGATATTTTGCATTACGTCTTGTATGGTAAATTCTCCTACACCTTCAATATATGCAGTTAGCCCGGCGGATAGTAGTATATTTTACCTTGATACTTTAGCAGTTATAGAATTCCATTTACCCGACTTTGAACAAGAAATACAGTTACAAATTTCTGAGGAATCTTCATTTTTAATAATTCTCTATGATAATGTTTTTCATGATGAAAATTTTCACTATCTCCCAATGAGTTTTTTTAAGGAAAACGCAAAATATTTCTGGAGAATAAGGGGAAGAAATCCTGACAATGATATCTCAATCCTGGCTTTTTTTCATTATCTTTGGAGCGAGTGGTCGGAATATTGGTGTTTTTTTGTGAGATAGATGGTATGATACATTTGCTTAAGAAGTGTATATAATGAAAAAAGCTATTCTCATTGTTATTTTGGTTTTTATTTTACATATCTATATTGCTGCTAATGAAAAGGGAGATGGAATCACTGAAAGTGTAGAGGAGACAACCGGCACGATGGCTGGAGTTTCATTAGATATTGGTCCTGAGCTAGATGGTTGTTTTACGCTGTCTTTAGGAGTAGCCCAAAAGCTAAAATATTCTGATAAAAGTGTTATTTTTTTGGGAAGTTATACCGAACATCACCAGTTTGGATATCTCGTGTGGGAAAGAAAAATATATGGCAGCAGGAGTCCATTTTTCTATGGGTATAGACTTGGCTTTGGGTATGTGAAATGGGGAGATTATAAGTGGACTTTTACCATTGAAGGCGCGAAACACTCAAGTCATGGAATTAATCCATATATATCATTCATAGTTGGATTCCGAATTAGATTATGGGATAAAACGCACTTGCAGGTTTCAAGTGAAGTCCTTGGAATTAGAATACCTGCAAATCTCATAACTATTTCAATCCAATAGAATTATTTAAAATACGAAATCGGGTTTTTTTTCAGCGGGAATCAGTTTGATCTGTGTTAATCAGCGAGCTATTCTTTTATTACTACTTACCATACTCTAGCGGATATGGTTTCTGCAAATTTTTACACAACCACAGATTATACGTCATCTCATACTTCCCATTTCGATAGATCATCACGCCTTTTAGGGGAACTATCTCTTCGAAATATTCCGAATATCTTTGTTCCGGGCTTGTCGTGTAGCGCGGATGCATCACAAAAATTCCATCCTTTCCCATTAGGGAATCCATAGGTGCCCAATATGCAAAATGATGTGCACTTCTTTTATCAAAAACAGCAACTGGATATTTCTTCCGGACAGCATACCCGAGTTCACCGCCTGTAATATATTTATGGGTAAAAAGAAATGTATTCTCGTTCAATAAATCTCGATGTTCCAGTTCACCAATAACTTTATCCCAGCCATAGCCCTCCAGTGTGAGATCGAGCTGAACCCCGAGGTTCAGGAATCCTGTGATGGAATGTATCACGATCATAACCAGCAGAACGGCAGTAACAATTCCTGTGCTCCAGAATGTCCATTTTACTTCCGGCTTCTTCCAATGTACCATCCATCCGCAGGTGAGAATTATCGCAGCAAGGTATCCTGGCATGGGCCAGTGAGGTAGTATTTGCTGAGTGGCACCGATAAGTGTAAAAATGCCAATCGGCAGAAGTGCAAAAGGCAATAGCCAGCGCGTTTTTTTATCATTCTTATCAATCGTTTTGATTATTCCCATTATCAGTATGATCATTATCCAAGGAAGCAGATATGCTGCCTGAACCAGTACGCCCTGATAGAAGTTCGTGAATGAAAGACTATGCCTCGAAACTCCTTTCCCAAACTGATAGGCGTAGGAAACCCAGTTATGCTGGGCATTCCAAAGAATATTGGGAAGAAATATCAGTCCTGCTAAAATGAGTCCGATATATAAAAAAGGGCTTTTCCAATACCGCCGCCACTCCTCGAAGGCGATCAGGCAGAATCCGATACTTCCAAGCAGGAGGATCGCATGATATTTCGAAAGCATCGCAAAGCCGAGACTCACTCCGGAAAGGAGAAACCACATCCCTTTTTGCGTTTGATGCACTTTTAAAAGAGTCACAATAAAAAGCAGCCAAAATACGCCCAAGGCATTGTCCGGAATTACAAAGGCGCCCATTCCCACAAAGAAATAGGGGATCGTATGAAGAAAAAGAAGCGAAAATATCGCAGCTTTCCGATTGAATAAACTTCGCACAATATAGTACATCAGGATTGCAGAGATTATGAAGAGAAGTATCGCACCAAAGCGTAAGCTCAAGGTTGAGAACGAACCACTCACCAACCTGCCAAACCCTGCAGTAACTGCAACGATCGGAGGATGATCAAAAAATCCCCATGCGGGATAGAATGAGCACACACCGTAATATGCTTCGTCGATACTAGGCGTAACAAAAATGCTGGCAATAATGCGTACAATAAAACCAATTCCAAGAATTAAAAGTGCTACCCTATCTTTGAAAATTTCAAAGAATGAGAGAACAACGCGATCTAATTTATTCATAGAAACCTACTTTTTCTTCAAAAATCTGCTTAAAGTTTGTGCATTTGATTGTCAATTTTCTCAAGAAAACGTTGCCAAAAATTTATCAAAAAATCAAATCCAGCTATGAAAAAATGTGCTCCTTCTTTTAAAGATACATGGGTGTGGTCACCTATTCTCATTTTTGCGATCCTCATTTGTGTGATCCATCTGACAGGATTGAATGCGCAGCTCTTTTTATTTTTCAATAAAGCTCATGATCTTACAGGTGACCGATTATGGGCTATTGTGACACTTTTTGGTGATGGTCTAGTCGCAGCAGTACTTTTATTTCCGTTTCTTAAAAAGAGACCTGACATCATCTGGAGTGTGCTCATCGCATCGTTCTCGTATATGATCATTCTACACAGTTTGAAGAGAATTATGGATGTGCCGCGTCCTTTAGGTGTGCTTTCCCCGGATTCATTTCATATAATCGGATGGCGGTTGACGAAGCATGCATTTCCATCTGGGCATACCACAACGATTTTTACGTTAATGGGAGTTATTGCCTTTTCATTTCGGGAAAAGTCTATTTATATTTGGAGTTTCATTTTTGCACTTTTAGTAGGGATATCCCGCATTGCAGTGGGAGCACATTGGCCTATCGACGTGCTGGGAGGTGCAATTCTTGGATGGCTTTGCGCATGGATTGGTGTATCTCTTGCGGACAGATCACAGTGGGGATTTTCACGAGTTGCTCAAATAATCTATGGAATCATTTTGCTAATTTGTGCAATCGATCTGCTTTTCTTCTATAACACTCATTATGCTCTCGCGGATCCTGCAAAATGGGTTGTCGGCGGAGTTTGTTTGGTGTGGGGAATGATCGAGTTCTATAAGGTGATATTCAGGAAATAAGTTTTTCTACTGCTTCATTTTTCCGATGGGCATTTTGGGAGAGGTTTTTGTTTTTCATTTTACTTTACGGTGTCTTAAAAACAATGAAGCTCTTCCTACAAAATATCGTAATTATTTGGCAAAATATCGGTTTGGATTTACAATTTTAGTATTGTATATCTTCATAAATGAATCTTAAGAATTTAACTTGACAGCAAATAAAAAATGTAAGTTGAAGAACAAAAAACAAATATGGAGTTTAATATGTTATTAAACTTTGATGAGTTCTTTTCAATAAATTCGAAGAGAATGAAAAAATCAGTTATTCGCGAACTTCTGAAACTAACTGCAAAACCGGAAATCATATCTTTTGCTGGCGGTCTTCCATCACCGGAATCATTTCCCGTAAAAAAAGTGAAGGAGATTGTGGACGAAGTTTTAGATAATGAGGGGAAAATTGCGCTCCAGTATAGTGCAACTGAAGGGGATCCTGTTCTTAGAGAACAATTATTAAAGCATGCAAGCAGAAATGGGATGGATGTTAAAGAAGAAAATCTGCTTGTGACAACTTCATCCCAACAGGGATTAGATCTTACTGCAAAAATTTTTATAGATCCAGGTGACCCAATAATCGTTGAGCTCCCATCGTACGTGGGTGGTCTTGGTGCATTCAATGCCTATGGTGCCGAGATGATAGGGGTTCCACTTGATGAAGAAGGGAAGAGTGCAATATTACTTCGGGAAGAATTGAAAGTGCTCGATGAGAGTGGTAATAAACCAAAATTTATCTATATTGTTCCCGATTTTCAGAACCCCGCAGGTGTGACAATGAGTCTTAAACGTCGTCATGAGATTCTTGAGCTTGCGAGTGAATTTAATCTTATTATCCTGGAAGACAGTCCATATCGAGAGCTGCGTTTTGAAGGTGATCATGTTCCGACAATTTATAGTCTGGATACTGAAGGACGTGTTATATTGCTCGGGACTTTCTCAAAAATATTTGCTCCCGGATTCCGACTTGGATGGATCTTGGCACCAGCAGAAGTAATCACGAAACTCGTTATTGCGAAACAATCAACCGATCTGTGTCCGCCAACTTTCTCGCAGCGTATTGTTGGAAGATTCATGGAAAAAGGATATCTTGAACAGAATATAGAAAAGATCAAGCATATGTATCGTAGAAAGCGTGATATTATGCTGGATGCATTTGAAAAATATATGCCCGAGGGTGTTACTTGGACGAAGCCCGAAGGTGGTCTCTTCCTCTTTTTGCGTGTCCCTGCGCATATGGGTATTGATACGGACGAGCTGTTCTATAAAGCTGTAGACAGAAAGGTCGCATATGTGGTCGGTTCTGCATTTCATTGCGATGACTCCGGACATGATGCAATGAGAATTAACTTCTCTTACCCTACTGAAGATCAAATAGTCGAAGGTGCGAAGCGCCTTGCAACAGTTATAAAAGAACATATTAAATAAATTGTGTAAAACTTTAAATAAGAGCCCACATTCATCTGTGGGCTTTCTTTATAGGATGAGAACAATGGATAGAATTCTTTCATTGCGAAGAACCGATGATTGCATTGCTGAGCTAAAAAGCATTGGTGTAACCTCTCAGGGAATTGAATCAATGTATGAGAAATCCCACTGTCTTGCAATAAAATTAAAGGACATAAAATTGGGAGCGGCAAATATCATCAAACAGGATATGCTCAGTATCGGCGGAGATGCAGCAGTATCACGTGGGGTTGTAAACGGTGCAGTGGAACGTTCGGATGTTATTGTCCTTGGCAATCTGAAAGTGATACATAATCTTGTTAAGAAGCTCTCTTTTCAGGATATTTTTGAGATCCCTCAAATAATCACACGCTTACAAAAACTTGTCGAAATTGAAGAAAGAAAAATGCCTTACACTCTAAAAGCAGGAGATCACACCCTAACTCTGAACAGAACACATATCATGGGAGTTCTCAATGTCACCCCGGATTCTTTCTATGATGGAGGGAAATATAATTCTCTTGATGCAGCACTTTTCCAGATCGAGAAAATGGTTAACGAAGGCGCAGATATTATTGATATTGGTGGAGAATCCACACGTCCATTTTCTGAAAAAGTAAGTGTTCAGGAAGAACTTAAAAGAGTTTTGCCGATCATTTCAAAAGCAATTCAAAGATTTGATGTTCCGCTTTCTATCGATACCTACAAATCTGAAGTGGCACGAGCAGCACTTGATGAAGGTGTACGGATGGTGAACGACATCAGCGGATTGCAGTTTGATCCTCACATGGCTAAGACGGTTGCGGGGTATAATGATGTTGCAGTTGTTGTTATGCACATAAAAGGTGCTCCCAGGGACATGCAGAAAGATCCTACCTACGATGATGTAATCGAGGAAATACTTCAATATTTATCGGATTCGATATCGATTGCAGAAAAAGCAAATATTCCTGCTGGTCAAATCATAATTGATCCTGGCATTGGATTTGGAAAACGAATTGAAGATAATCTTAAGATTATCCGCAAACTCTCTGAATTCAAATGCCTTGATAAACCTGTGCTTATCGGATGTTCGAACAAAAGTTTCATCGGCTGGCTCCTGAAGACTGAAAAGGAAGATCGTCTTGAAGGAACACTTGGTGCTCATGCCTATGCAATTATGCAGGGAGCGCATATAATCAGAGTTCACGAAGTAGGACCGCATAAAAAGCTTGCTAAAATGATTGATAGTATAAGAGATATACACTGATGAATTTTCTAGTTCCTAATATCATTGACGTTTTAGATATTTTAGTTGTCGCCTATATTTTCTATAGAATAATACTTCTGGTGCACGGATCCAAGACATACCAGATCGTCTGGGGTCTCATACTGGTTGTGATCATATATTTTGTCGCCGAGCTTCTTAATCTTACGCTTCTTGGTTCCATTGTTCGTATCATACGTGATATCTGGGCAATTGCGCTGGTCGTGCTTTTCCAGCCGGAGATACGTTCCGCACTTATTAAATTCGGGCAGAAACCATTTATCAAATCCCTGTTTCCTCAGAAATCGGAGTATCGCTTTACAGAGTTGCTCAATGCGATACGAGCCATGTCATACAGCAAGATCGGTGGTATTTTCGTGCTCGTGGAAAAAGTTGGATTAGACGATTATATTGTAACAGGTGAAATAATTAATGCAGAAATATCGAAAAAACTTATACTGACTATTTTTAATAACAAGACGGTGCTCCATGATGGAGCAATGGTTATTAGGGACAATAAAATTGTCGCCGCAAAGGTTATTTTGCCGCTTACTAATCAAACAAAGTATGTGCGAAAATTTGGGACACGTCACCAGGCAGCGATAGGGATTTCCGAGCAGACCGATGCTTTCGTAATTGTCGTTTCTGAAGAAAGCGGGAAGATCTCTACAGCCAAGAACGGCACCATGAAATCAAATGTCTCTATTGATATTCTAACCCAAACTTTGATGGATGAATTCGAATAAAAAAATTATCGGCATTACCGGAGGAATCGCTTCAGGTAAATCCATTGTTGCAGAGTTTTTTCTTCATAAAAGCATACCCGTTATCGATGCTGATAAAATCGGGCATGAGATATTGCGTAACGAATCAATTAAGAATCAAATCATTTTATGTTTCGGTGATTCTATTTTGAAGGATGGAGATATAGACAGAAAGAAACTCGGTAAGATCGTTTTTCATGACATGCAGAAGCTTCATGAACTCAATGCAATTGTGCATCCTCCTCTTATTAAAGAAATTTTAAAAAGTATTGATGGCAATCCTAAACCAATGATTGTGATAGATGCAGCGCTGCTTTTACAATGGAACATGAATGAAATTTGCAGCTACGTTATTCTTGTTATGGCTTCAGAACAAACAAGAATTGAACGGCTAATGCAGCATACTAACCTTTCCTATGAAGAAGCCCAGGAACGTATTCGAGCTCAGCAGGAATTTTCTGATGAGGATGTGGATTTTATCATAAAAAATAACGATTCAATTGAAGATCTTAACACGCAAGTAGGATTCGTCTGGGAGCAAATTACGCATAAAGAATAACCTGAAATATCAATATGATCCTTAAAAATCTGCAATATTACAAATTTTGCTCGTATGGTTTTCTTAAAAATCTCAGGTTTTTCGACCCTTTCATTATTCTATTTTTCAGGGAAATGGGGTTTTCCTTTTTGCAGATAGGGACATTATTTTCTATTCGTGAAATATCGACAGGGATTCTTGAAATTCCAACCGGATTTTTTGCGGATAGTTATGGACGAAAGCTTTCAATGGTCTTTGCTTTTGTTTCGTATATTTTCTCATTCATAATTTTTTACTATTTCCCGAGCTTCGGAATGTACGCATTGGCAATGATCTTATTCGCCTTTGGAGAAGCATTCCGTTCCGGCACTCACAAAGCAATGATTCTTGATTACCTGAAGATAAACGGCATACTGGACTGCAAGGTTGATTATTATGGACATACACGCGGAGCATCCCAGCTGGGCTCTGCAATTTCTGCACTCATCGCTGGTGCCCTCGTCTTCATTGCAGAGAGTTACAGGATCGTGTTCATCGCATCGGTTGTGCCGTATATATTAGGGTTATTTCTGATGCTGACCTATCCGAATTATCTGAATGGAGACATATCCAAAATTGAGAGAACCTCTTTCTGGAAGAGCGTTGTATGCAATTTTAAAATCACGATTCATAATTTCATTTCTATGTTCAGAAATCCAATGCTGCTTCGTGCATTTTTTAATTCCGCAAGTTTCGATGGATTGTTCAAATCAGTAAAAGACTATTTGCAGCCCATTCTGAAAACATTTGCATTATCGCTTCCAATTCTTATAAGTATTGGAGGACAGAAAAGAAGCACGGTTATCATAGCAGCGACCTATTTTATTCTTTTTCTCGTCTCTGCATATTCATCACGGCAGGCACAGGCATTCTCAACAAGATTCAAATCTATTACCCATGCAATAAACCGAAGCTATTTGTTCGGGCTGGGTGCAGTTATAATTGCGGGAGTTGCCACCTATTTTAATGTTCAGCTCTTGGCAATAATTTTATTTGTACTTTTATATGCGCTTCAAAATTTAAGAAGACCTATGAATGTGGGCTTCATCAGTGAAAATATTGATTCAAAGATCATGGCAACAGGGCTGTCGGTCGAGACTCAGCTTAAGACACTTTTCATTGCGATCCTGTCTCCTATCCTGGGATTTTTTGCCGACACCTTTGGCGTTGGCGTTGCATTGATCCTCATAGGAGTTCTTGTTTCGACTGGATATTCTTTTGTGAAAGTGGCAGAGAAGAAATAAAAAAAAGAAGACCCTCCAGGGGGTCGGAGGGATCTTCTTAAGTGTAAGGGGAAAATTTATGTTTTTTTTAATCACCAATTAATTTCTTGTATTCTTCAGCATTCATTAAGCCCTCAAGTTCATCTGTGCTGGAGATTTCAAATTTCGCGATCCATCCTTCATCATAGGGACTGGAATTCACAAGATCGGAAGCATCGGCAAGCTGCTCATTCACTTCAATAATTATGCCGCTTATAGGAATGTATATTTCTTCAACAGCTTTCACTGCTTCCACAGTTGCCAGAATATCACCAGCAGAAAGTTCGGTATCAATTTCAGGAAGCTCAACATACACAATATCCCCAAGTTCTTTTTGTGCATAATCTGTAATTCCCATCGTGGCTACTTTGCCGTCAACCTTGATCCACTCATGGGTTTCTGTATATAAAAGTTCATCTATTACCATAAAAACTCCTTTTCATGAAGATTTATAAGATTTTGAGCTTGAAAAATACTATAAGGATTTTATGTCAATAATAATAAAAAATATCTTGCTTACCTTAAAAATTCTTAATGCATGGAAAGAGAGAAGAAAAATAGGACACTGATTAACACAGATAAACACAGATTCAGAAAATAAAATAAAGAAAAGTAATTCAATAAAATCTCCTGTATTAAGAGGAGTACGGCTTTATCCGGGAGGTGTGTAATATCAAATCCGACAGATGGCGGATATGCAAAAACAGGACGCCTTGGCAAGCTTGCGACAAGGTAATTCTGGAGTTTTGTCTATAATAAATAGACCCTTCGACAAGTCTACGCTCCGCTCCGCCCCGACAGGCAAGCTCAGGGTGACAAATATTTATTAATTCCGAGTAGTCTTTTTTGGAGTGCATCGAGCGTCTCGATGCAGATGATGTATTATTACAAGACGACAGAGTCGTCAACTCCAAAACTCTATCCCCAAAAACAGCATGTCATTCCCAACTTGATTGGGAATACAGTATTACAAACAAGAAATCATTTGCTTAAGATGAAATACTGAAGATCAACTTCTTCAACTTCACTTCTTGGTATTTTTACAAGCCAATTCTGAAGAGATTCCAGAGCAGTCTTATAATCTGAATTTATTGAAAAACTCAAAAGTTCCTTCGTAGCAATTATCTTTATTATCTCTGAATCTTCTTCTTTTCCCGGAAGCAAACCAACCACGAATTTGATTCCCATCTTGGTGTCATTTTCGTTGGGAAGTCTGAACTCTTCATTCGCTTTCATAAAATTATCTTTCCTGAATTCATTTGGAAAAAGCGTTGCAACATTCTCATCGGACATAATGTTTAAAACAGTTATATAACAATCCTTTGAAGGTATAACTTCAAGAAAAAGCTGCTCACCATCCTGATAATAATCTTTATCCAATGATGCATCCAAAGTAAAATAAGGATCGTCTTCACCGGGCTGTCTTCCAACTTTTACTTTTAAAGTGAGGATTTTATAGATATGATTATCTTGAGTGACATTTTCTTCTTCAATAATTTCCTTCTCAAGGATGATACCACATGAAGTTTGATTGGTAAGTTTGCTGAAATGATCCATCGTAATTGCATTATTAGATTCTGCCTGAATAAGAGATGTCCTGCCTGTAACTTTAATTCCGACGAATTCTTCTATTGCCATATTACAGGCAATTTGAATAGCTTTCTCTCTTGCTTCTTCCGGTGTGATATTCTCTATCAAGACAGGCACTTTTACAAGATACCAATCATCCGGCAATTTTTCAATTTCGGATTGGATGTCGTTTCCATAACAACAAATTGCGAATGAAAATAATATTATTGATACAAATATAATTTTTTTCATATTACCTCAAAAATTTATCAGAACTCTATAATAATCATCAGAAATTACAGAAGGCGTCTGCTCTCTGTCCAAATATCCAGCTTGCATAGATACATTACTTTGAATGTAATCTCCCAATTCCTTAATGGTAAGATCTCCATCACTGTTTTCGTCTGCATTGCCCTGCAAACCTTTCATCACGAAATAGGAGAACAAACCATGCTTCATATCTGGCCATGCAGATGAAATTTCTTTGCTACTTGCAGCAGAAAATACGGTGATACCATAAGCAATTGGGCTGTCCACCTCGATCGTTATTGGTCGTGCATCTGCAAGAAGCATTTCGCTTTCTCTATTCGCGCCGCTAAAACATGCATCGAGAAAAACCGTCACATTCTTTGCTTTCAGATTTGCGAGATTTGAATAAATTTTCTCTATTTCATAGCCGGTTTGTGAAGCATAATTCGGGTCGCCATCATAAGGAATTAAATATGCTTTGTTCTGTTTTATGTCCGGTGAGCCATGCCCTGCATAATAGAAATAAATCTCCGTTTTCCCATCCTTCACACGTTTATCAAGCCACCCACCTTTGGAGAATACTTTGTCGAATTCTGCTTTGCCCACATCTTCATTTACTTTATAATAAATATTATTTTCTTCGATTCCAAGCGTCTTATTAAAGTATTCTTTGATGAAACGAGCATCCCGATGAGCAAAGGTAACATTTGAGACATTTTTATAATCTTCGATCCCGAAGATTACTGCCAGTGCATTACTTTTCCTTTTAGATATAGGAACATTCTTTTCTATATCTATTGAAAATCCTTCTGAAAAAGCAATTCCCTTCTCTTGATCGCTTGCTGCAAAAACTACTGGTTCCAGTTTTTTTTGTGCTTTCTCAAACTCCAATGCAAGACTCTTGCTTAAAGAAAATTGTGGTCTTTTTTCGCTAATATTAATATCAATATCGACTTCATCGTTAACTCTTTTATTCGACGAGATTGTAAATATAATGTCTTTAGACATGCTGGATTCTAGATTACCAATCTCAAAATGATTATCTGAAATAACGAAAAGATTATCTATAGGATCATCAATAATTTCTACTGAAATTAGTTTTGCGGTTCCCTGTCCTATATTTTGTAATCTTAAAGTAATATCAGCAGTTTCTCCCTTTGACAATCTGCCATTTCCATCTGAATCATCCACACCAAAGTCAACTAAATATAATTGGGGCTTTAACATTTCTCTTGTTTGTGCTTTAAAGCTCACAGTAGCCGGTTCAAAACCTTGTTCTTCAAGAAAGGATACTTCAAATTCAACTACACCATTTTTAATATTTTCAGGAACTGTAATTGAAAATTCTGATGTTATAGACTGATTAGGTTGAATATCTTCGATTGTGTTTGAAACATCATAATATAATGTGGGTCCTTCTTTCTGGATTAAACTCACACGCGTCATTTTCGCAGGACCTTTACCGGTATTACTAAGTGTTACCTTTATTATTGCGGTTTCTTCTGCATCGAGATATCCTTCTCCACTTGGTTCAATAAGCATAACCGATGCTGTAAGGAGAGGAGGTATATCAACCGGCTTTTCTGCATACGTTAGCATAGTTCCTTCCCACGGAATTATTCCATCTGTTTTTGTGTCTATTAAAACATAATCATCAGACACTGTTTCCCAAGTACCATTTAATGTTGGCTTAAAAACTTTTTGAATTTTATAATCATTAATGTTTTCTTTAAAACTTTTGGCTTTAATAAATGGAACTGTAATGTTCTTTTTTAAATTTTCACGAATTAGTAAAAATTTGTATGATTGTTGATCAGCATTATATGGTGAAACAGTAAAATCGTATTCCTTTTCAAATTGAAACTTCTTAAGTTTATTAATAATATCTCGATATAGATTAATTTTTTCGATATTGTACCTGTCTTTTACTAAGGACAATTCTTGATTATATTCTGCTTCAATCTCTTCAATTATTACTTTTTCTTTTCTTTTTCTTTCATTATATTGTAATGTAGTTTCAAATTCTCCTTTATTTTGACATAACAATGATAATTTATTTTTGTAATTATTATCGATTTTTAAAAAGTTTATAGGTTTATTATATTTATTTTGAAGGTTATATAGGCTATCCCATCTTGTGAAAAATTCAGTATCATCAATTAATTCTTTAAGGTGTAAAGATGAAATATCTTGATCGTAATTTATTGTAACTTCTTTTTGTTTTATTAGCTTATTGCCGTTTAAGATTTTTATAAGAAAAATATTTTGATGAGGTACTTTATCTCTAGGCGCACTAGCATAACCAATTAATGCTCCGATCCCACCACAAATAATATTCGCAACTAGAAGTATACAAAGATTTCCTCCAAGATCGTCAGGTTTAGATGCTGTATTTATTGCAGTAAATATATCACCAATCAAAGCCCCATAACCTGCTCCACTTATAATAGCTGACTTATCCGATATCACATTCTTATATAATGTTTTCGAATTATTTATTTCAATCTGGAAAAATGAATTTACTTTTTTATCAACTTGCTTATAATTGTCTAATTCTTTGCTTAGTTTGTGATTTTCGATATAAATAGGAATTCTTGGTAGCTGTATAGTATCTGGAGTATTGTTTATTGCGTTAGATATATCTGCAAATGATAAATTTAAACCTATAAATAATAAGATAATTATTAAAATTATAGAAATACTTTTATTCATTTTGTCTTCTCATTATTTGTTCTTTTATTGGGGTGTTTCATAATATTTAGATTTGCTTTCATTATATTTTATCAAGTTCTCTTTCATTGAAAACCATTTTTTAAGTTGGTCATTAGTTATGATTTTTTCTTTATTCTTTAATGTTAACAATTCAAAAACAATATCTCTAAAAAACAGATACAATTGAAATACAATTTTAGGGGAATTAATAAATTTACCTTCGTGTACAATATCAGATCTTCTTTTATATGAATCTATTATTTGCTCGATAATAAATAAATCACTATATTCCGTTTTTTCTAATAAAGAAAGACTCCTATATCTTAATAAATCTAATTTATTTCTCTCATCATCAAAAAGCAATAAAGTCTCAAAAGCAATTATCATATTTAAAAGGCATTGTGTCAGAACATACTTAGTTGGTGTCATATAAACAGATGATTCAAAAAAATCAGCTTTTTCACTTACATTTGGTGTTTTTTCTATTGAATTTATAGCCCAGTTGATACTTGCTAATATTCTGTTATCAATCTCATCTTTTAAATCTTTTTTTAATATTTCTGATAACAATTTTGATTTTTTTGTTTTCAAAAAATTCAAGTTTTTTAAATCAATATTAAATTCAACCGGAAGATAATCAATTATTCTAAAGGCATTATTGGTTTTAATTAAAGTTTCATGATATTGTATTTCGTTTTTTGGTGTATTATACTTCGGTTTATTATTTGCTATGTCATAAACTAATAATTTTAGAACATTTATATGAAGTAATGCGGTATTATAAGATTTTAATTTTGCAGCAGTATTTGTTCCTACAATATTACATTTAAACATTGATTGGTTGAGGTAAATTGATAATTCTTTTTTTAGAACTATGATCCATTCTTTTTTTTCTTTTTCTTTAATTAATTTATTTTTAATAAATAAGCTTTTTATGAATTTCATTTCTTTTTTTAATTGATATTTAGTAAAAGGATAAAACGAAATATTCCCAAAAGAAAAATTCGAATTTGTTTTTAAACCTAAAATTGGGAAAATAATTTCATGATTCTCAATTTTATCCTGCATGTATTTTTTTAACTCATTTTCAAAATTATCAATTGCATCTAACTTTTCTTTTTTAGAGGATAAAATTATTACTCTTGATATAAATTCAAGAAGAAAGTTTTCAATATCAATATTGGCAACTTCTTTAGTTAATTTATTTTGGTTATATTCAAATCTTAGAAATTTTGCAATGGCATAATACTCTTTTTTCTTTTTTACATTTAAAGCAAAAGAACCATAATTATTCATCCAAAATATACTTTTTCCTATTAGTTCTTTTACTTCAAGATTTTGTGTATTTAAACAAATAGATTTGAGCAAATTTTTCACAACAGGTAAAGTTAATGGTTTCATATTATTTATTCCATTTTTTTCGAGCAATTTTATTCATAAATTTCCGCACGTTATTTATAAAGCAGTTTCAAAAAACTTGCCACATACTTATATCTTTTATACTGATCTTGTCAATTTTTTCAATGAATTGAGAAATTTATTATTTTACAAATTGAATTTTGTGATATGCTTACTTCGACGAAGGCGAGTCGGAGGGCATGTCTTAAGTTGGAAGTTGCATACGAATTACTTATCACAAACTCTTCGATCCGTCTCCGTTACACTTCAGTCTTCGCTACACTCCGCCCAGACAAGACGCCGTGACAGGCTTGTGACAAGATAATTCTTCTTTTTTGGAGTGCATCGAGTCTCTCGATGCAGATGATGTATTATTACAAGACGACAGAGTCGTCAACTCCAAAACTCCAATTTCAAATTGGCACAGATGAAATCCAGATTTTGCTCTAAGCTAAAATTTGGGAGATAATAATTAATTCATTCTAATGTCTTAATTTATTATTTTTTTTCTGAATCAGTTTCTATCAGCTTCATCAGCGATAATCTGCGTCCCATTCTTTCTTTATTTGAATTATAAAGAAAATGAGAGTTAATAGCATGTTGACAAGTTGACAAAAATTAACACTTTTCAAAAATGGTTACCAAGGAGCTACAATGGCTGAAATAACTCATGTAATAAAACGAAGCGGTGCAAATGTAAAATTCAATCCTATCCGTATCGCAAATGCTATATACAGAGCTGCGATCGCCGTGGGTGGCAGGGACAAAAAGCAAGCAGAACTTTTAGCTGGGCAGGTTGAGGAAATTATTAAGAATAAATTTTCAAATGTCAATCCACCACACGTTGAAGAGATCCAGGATATTGTGGAGCAGGTTTTGATAAAAAACGGACACGATGAAGTGGCAAAAGAATATATCCTATACCGTAATGAGCAGAACCGCAAGCGGGATGAACGGAATCAAAAATTGTCCCATCCATCAGAAAATATTCCTTGGGCAAAGCTCTGGAAGGTGCTTGATTGGGCTACCAAAAATGATCTCAATACGATTGCAAAAATGAATGCACGCATAGAAAACGGTGAGTTTCCTCATATCGTGCATGAATCCGAAAGCGCGTATGAAAATGAAGTGAACATCGCAGCAGAGCTCATATTGGAACGAGAGGACAAGATCAAGGTTGTGATGATAAGCGGGCCTTCTTCTTCCGGGAAAACGACAACAACCATAAAGCTTGAGCAGCGTCTGAAAAAACACGGGCTAAGTTTCGTGACTCTCAATGTTGATCATTACTTTTTCAACCTGGAAATGCACCCCAAAGATGAGTTCGGGGATTATGATTTTGAAACCCCACAGGCACTCGATCTTCCATTGATAAATGAACATGTCGCTGCACTCTGCGAAGGCAAGGAAGTTGTCATTCCTTTTTATGATTTCAAAATCGGTACGCGATATCTGAACCGGACAAAAATGAGGTTGGATGATCATCAGATTTTGCTGATAGACAGTCTGCACGGTCTTTTCCCTGCAATGACAAAGGATGTTGATGATGAGATCAAATTTAAACTTTACCTCGAACCTTTGCTGCAGATGAAAAATGAAAACGGTCAGTACATCCGCTGGACAGACCTGCGCTTGATCCGCAGAATGCTCCGGGATGCCACACATCGTGCATATAATCCCCAGCAAACCCTCGAACACTGGCATTATGTGCGCAGCAGTGAACTCCGGCATATAATACCTTACATAAACACGACCGACTATATCATAAACAGCGCCATGCCTTATGAGATTGCCTTGTATGCAAGCAGGATGTTGAACCTGTTCGAAGGGTGGACAGAGAAATTCAAGGGTGATCCGTTAAAAGAAGATGCTTTTATCAGGGCGAACAGGATTCGTGAGTCTCTGCGGGAAGTTATCCCATTTGAAGACGATTCTTCGGTCCCAGCACATTCGGTCTTGCGGGAATTCATAGGGGGAAGCAGTCTGGAGTATTAAATATTTTTGGGGAGACAATAATGAAAACCTTAAGAATTTCAACAGCAATTGTATTATTTCTCATCTTCAGCATAAGCTGCGATAAAAGCAATTATAAAACCCACGAAGCAATGTTTTTCAATAACAGTTCTGTGACGATTTATGACGTAAAACTCCACATAAAAGGTCACGACAATATTGTGAAGATAGACAGTTTAATGATTGGTGAGGAAACAAATTATTATGCCTTTAGATTTGAAAAGAGCCACACTTCAGGATGCACAACCACGACTAGTCCAAGCATAGGTGATTTTGAGGGCGAATATGTACAAGACGATTCCCTGAAATCGATCAACATCATGATGCCTTATAATGATAAAACAAAAATCAAAATAACAATTTTAGACGATTCTTATATTGTGGAATAACGGAAATTGATTATTACTTGTTTATGCTTGAATTTGGGTAATAATTCAACTTCTCAAATCCGAAATCACTATCCTTGACATTCCAAAATCAACCGACAGAAAAGAACAAAAAATTATCGGAGGTCTCATGGCTCATAAACTTGAATTTGGAAATATTTCAAGCGAAAAAGCAATGGAGCTTGAAGAAACCTATGGGGCTCATAATTACCACCCACTTCCTGTTGTGATCGCAAAGGGAGAAGGTCCTTTTGTGTGGGATCCCGAAGGAAATAAATATTATGATTTCCTGTCTGCTTATTCAGCAATTAATCAGGGACACTGTCATCCAAAAATTATTGATGCTCTTATTAATCAGGCAGAAATATTAACGTTAACATCCCGAGCTTTCTTTAATAATAAACTTGGTGAATACGAGAAGTTCGTGACGGAATATTTCGGATTTGAAATGGTTCTGCCCATGAATACAGGCGTTGGAGGTGTGGAAACTGCGATGAAGCTTGCACGCAGATGGGGCTATGTCAAAAAAGGTATCGAGGATAACAAAGCAAAGATAATCTTTTGCGAAAATAATTTCCACGGACGAACCCTTGCAGCGATCTCAGCATCGACCGATCCTGACTGCCGCAAAAATTTCGGACCTTATCTGCCCGGCATCATTAAAATACCCTATAATAATACCGAGGCGCTGGAACAGGTTTTGCAGGAGCAAGGTAACGAAGTATGTGCATTTATTGTTGAACCCATTCAGGGTGAAGCGGGTGTGTTCGTTCCGGATGAGGGATATGTCAAAAAATGCTATGATCTCTGTAAGAAACACAATGTACTTTTTGTCGCTGATGAAGTACAATCAGGCATCGGAAGGACAGGTCGTTTGCTTGCATGTGATTATGAAAATGTCAAACCGGATGTATTGATCCTTGGAAAGGCGATTTCCGGCGGTGTGCTTCCTATAAGTGCAGTACTCTCCAGCAGGGAAATTCTGCTCACTATCAAACCCGGCGAGCATGGCTCGACCTTTGGCGGATTTCCTCTTGCCTGTGCTGTTGCAACCGCTGCACTCAAAGTTATCAGAGATGAAAAGCTAACTGAAAATGCAGAAAGATTGGGTAGAATATTTCGCGCTGAGCTTGAAGCAATTAACTCGCCACTTATTGAGATCGTGCGCGGTAAGGGACTTCTCAATGCAGTGGTCATCAAGCCAAAAGATGGTGTCGATGCGTGGAAAGTATGCCTGAAACTCAAAGAAAAGGGCATCCTTGCCAAGCCAACCCACGAACATATCATTCGTTTTGCACCGCCACTTGTCATCACAGAAGATCAAATCCGGGATGCTGTGGCACGAATAAAAACAGTATTTGACGAGATACAATTATGAGAATAGGAATCCGTAGAGAAGATAAAAGCAAATGGGAACGCAGGGTAGCACTCGTACCTGAACATGTGGCACTGCTAAAAGATAAATTTGGAATTCAGACTTTTGTGCAGCCATCTAAGATCCGCATTTTCCCTGATGAAGAATACAAAAAAATTGGCGCTATCATACAGAAAGACCTATCTGAATGCCCGGTAGTTTTTGGTGTAAAAGAAATGCCCTCATCCTTTTTTCTGCCCGGGAAAACCTATGTGTTTTTTTCACATGTGAACAAGGGACAGCTTTACAATATGCCGATGCTGCAGTGCTTGATGGATTTGAAATGCAATCTGATCGATTATGAAAAGATAGAGAATGAGAAAGGTCAGCGGTTAATATTTTTCGGGCGTCATGCAGGTGTTGCAGGTATGGTAGATTCGCTTTGGGCTTATGGTCAACATCTCAAATACGAGGGAGTGCACACTGCTTTTGAAAAAATCAAAAAAGCTTATGAATATGAATCCGTGGATGATATAAAGATTGTCCTAAAGAAGATCGGTAATGAAATATTTGAAAATGGATTGCCAGATAAGGTTTGTCCTCTTGTAGTTGGATTTACCGGTTATGGAAATGTATCAAAAGGTGCGCAGGAAATTCTGGATTGTTTCCCTTTTATTGAAATTACTCCGGAAGAACTTATCTCACTGAAAAAGAAAAATATTTCAAAAATACATCTTTATAAAGTTGTCTTAAAAGAAAAAAATATTGTTGTACCCAAAGATGCATCCGCGAAGTTCGAGCTACAAGACTACTTTGCTTATCCCGAAAAATATAAATCCCAATTTGCGCAGTATATACCTCATCTTACTATTCTCATGAACTGTATTTATTGGGCACTCGGCAGTCCGAGACTGGTCACAAAAGCTGATTTGAAGGAACTTTCTGAGCGTGACAAACAGCTCAAGCTTAAGGTAATTGGAGATGTGAGCTGCGATATTGAGGGTTCGATCGAGATAACAATTAAAGTCACGGAACCAGACAATCCGAGTTATATTTATGATCCCCTGACAGATACTGAGATCGATGGAAATGAAGGTGAAGGAGTCATTGTTGTAGGACGCGATAACCTGCCCTGCGAAATACCAAAGGATGCATCAACCTCTTTTAGTGAAGCGCTTGTGGGGTTCGTTCCAGACCTGCTCGCTGCTCATAGTACAGGAAAACTAAATGACATTGAGCTTCCAAAAGAACTTCAGACTGCTTTGATCCTGCACAACGGCGATATCACAAAAGACTATACTTATCTCAAGAAATTTTTATAGGTAAAGAAAGGATATTTCAATGAAAAAAGTACTTATTTTGGGGGCTGGACTTGTCTCCAGACCTTATGTGAACTATCTACTTACTCAGAAAGATTTTTCGGTAACTGTCGCAAGCCGGACGGTGAGCAAAGCAGAAAAACTGGTCGCCGGTCATCCAAATGGAAAACCCGTTGAACTTAATGTCACAGATGATGCTATGTTGGAGAAACTTGTGTCCGAGCATGACCTTTCAGTGAGTTTGCTACCCTACACATATCATGTGAAAGTTGCTAAGCTCTGTATCAAACACAGAAAACATATGGTGACTACATCCTATGTGAGTGATGCAATGCGGGAACTCGATGAAGATGCCCGTGATGCTGATGTGCTCATTCTGAACGAAGTCGGCGTGGATCCCGGTATCGACCATATGTCTGCAATGAGGATCATTGATGGTGTGAAAGAGAACAATGGACGCATTTTGAGTTTCAAATCTTATTGCGGAGGACTTCCTGCACCGGAAGCAAATACGAATCCCTGGGGATATAAATTCTCATGGAGTCCGCGCGGTGTTGTCATGGCTGGTAAGAATGCAGCTAAATGGCTTGAAGATGGGAAGATAATCGATGTTCCCGGTCCTGAACTCTTTGCTCATCACTGGGAAGTAGAAATTCCTGAATTTGGCAAACTCGAGGGCTATCCTAATAGAAATTCCGTTCCTTACGTTGACATATACGGCATAAAAAATACAAAGACAATGTTCCGCGGCACGCTTCGCTATCCCGGCTGGTGCGCTGCTATGAAGAAGATCGTTGATCTCGGATTTCTTGATGATGAAAAGGAATACGACCTTGCTGGTTTGTCTTATGCTGATTTCATGAAAAATTTTGTTGATGTCAAAACTCACAAAACTCTGAAAGAGAACCTTGCTGCACAATGGGAGCTTCCGGTTGATGCAAATCCAATTTACAGAGTTGAATGGCTAGGACTTCTTAGTCATGAAAAGATAGGGTTGGAAAAAGGAACTGCCATGGATGTGTTCTGTAATGCACTTAATGAGAAGCTGACCTACGAACCCGGCGAGAGAGATTTGCTTGTACTTCATCACGAATTTATCGCTGAATTCCAGGATAAAAAACAGCATATTACTTCAACAATGATAGATTACGGCATTCCGAATGGTGACTCTTCCATGTCACGCACGGTAGGGCTGCCTGCAGCAATTGCAGTGAAGCTGATCCTTGAAGGAAAGATACAGGAGAAAGGTGTGAAAATACCAGTTGATCCTGAAATATATTTGCCTGTACTCGATGAACTTAAAAATCAGAATATCGAGTGTGTGGAGAGGTTTGAAGATATGTAGGAATTTCATATTTAAATAATATGAGAGCCCTTGAAGGAGACCTTCGAGGGCTTTTTAGTTTGCATAACTCGCGAATAAACTTCAGCAAAAAAGAATGTACCAAACAGATTCATTTCATTACACCATTTCATGCAGAGAATAAAGAGAAAGATAGAGAAATTATAAATCATGAACATTAGATGATAGTCAAATCGGAAATGAGAATTCAAAATGGAAATATCGAGTTTTATATATTAAAATCTATGACAAATTATAAGTATAAATTTTTGTATTTCCATAAATATTGACAAAGTTACCAAGTCTATCCACCAAATAATCAACACTATCTGCGGAGCTTTGTTAATGAAGAAAATACTGGTTAATTATTTCTTGTCCATGATATTCTTATTACCCATTTTTTATGCTGACTCATGAGGATTACGTAAAATATGAAGTGTGAACTACATAGCGTCTATTCCTTAAAATTTTATCAAGCATTTCTCATTTTGCTTCTGCTGCTGATGAAAAGCATCCTTTTGCAGGCAAGAGTACATGCTGAGGAAATCCAGAATAAAAATTTCTTGGCCTGGATCATATACAATCTCGGGAAAAATTGTGTAATGAATTTCTAGGCAGAGGTCAATGAGTTATAACATGAAAACAAAAACAAAAATAATCTGCACAATCGGACCGGCAACTTCCAACGTCGAACATGTGTTAAAACTTGCACAAGCCGGAATGAATATTGCGCGTTTGAATTTCGCTCACGGTACCCACGAAGAACATCTCAAACATATCACTAATATAAGAAGTGTATCAAAGACGCTTGGATATCATATCCCGATCTTCGCAGATCTCGGTGGTCCCAAATTGCGTTTAGGGAATATTGAAAAGGAGTTCGAAGTTGAACCTGGTGACATGCTCATCATCACCACTGAGAATATTATTGGTACCCGTCAAAAGATCAGTACTTCATATTCAAGACTTCCCCAGGACGTTAAAAAAGGAGATGTTATTCTCATAGATGATGGCTATATCTCGCTGGAAGTGAAAGAGATAATCGGGAGTGAGGTCTATTGTATTGTAACGAATGGCGGTACTATCAAATCTCGGAAGGGAATGAATCTGCCGGGCATTCGGATAAATACGCCAACAATAACTGAAAAGGACAGAGATGACATTGATTTTGCACTTCAGCACGGCATTGATTTCTTTGCACTCTCTTTTGTGCGTTCTTATCATGATATAGATTTGCTTAGAGAAATTCTTTTGAAAAAGAGTGCTCACAATCCGATCATAGCTAAAATAGAAAAACCTGAAGCTATAGAAGATATTGATGAGATCATTTCCCATTCTGACGCAGTTATGATCGCTCGCGGGGACCTTGGTGTTGAGATGCCTACAGAGGAAGTACCTCTTCTTCAAAAGAGGATCATAGAGAAGTGCAAAAATGCAAGCACTCCAGTTATTACCGCAACACAGATGCTTGAATCTATGGTGAAAAATTCTCTTCCGACCCGAGCAGAAGCCAGTGATGTAGCAAATGCAGTATTTGACGGCACAGATGCAGTTATGCTGAGTGCAGAAACTTCTGTTGGAAAACATCCGGACGTCGCAGTGGCAATGATGAAGAAGATCATCTCCAGATCCGAACGTGAGTGCATTCCAAACCCGGAACTCTTCAGCTCATCCTTCCGTACAAATCAGTTCGCAATTGACCTGTCCAAAGCAGCCTGTGCAATTGCCCAGGATACAAATGCATCAGCGATCTTTGCAATTACAAAAACCGGAAGAACCGCACGGCATCTTTCAAAATTCCGTGTACACACTCCAATTTATGCATTCACAGATAATAAACGTACGATGAATTTCCTTCAACTGGTCTGGGGTGTGAGCTGCTATTATTTAGAGAATTTCGAAGAGACTGATGCCACACTTCATATGGTGAAAAAGTTTGCGCTTGAACAACATCTTATCGAGAAAGATAATATAATTGTCTTTGTTACCGGTATTCCATTACAGACCAGCACAGAGGTCAATATGATAAAGCTGGATAAAGTCTAAAAGGATGGTCGTCATTGTTAATTAGAATTTCCACAATCTTGTTCTTCATCTTATGCTTTTCTCTACACGCACAGGAAGATTCGAGAGTTGACATCTGCTACAAACGATAACCTTAGCACAGCAAAGTGAAGACGATAAGGATTTATCGGAAGCGCACAAACTGATCTCTGAATAGTATGTTGGTAAGTGTGATTATAAAAGTGCAGCATCCTATTTTCAAAAATATCTTACACTGCATAAGCTGATCTTTTCCCGGGAAAGAACTGGAGCTTCTGAGAAAGGAAAAGAAGCTTCGTGAACTCGAAATAGCGAAGTCCATGAATGAACGAAACTTCATCATCCTTGTTTCCCTGTTGATTTTCACGCTGGTAATTGTGTTTTCGAACCGCTATCGTATGTACTCCAAACTTCATAAAAAACTCGATGGGCTTAATAAAAATTGCTTGATCTCACAGAAACAGATTCGCTTACGGAGCTTTTTAACTGCAGATTTCTTGTGGATAAAATTGAATATCTGAAATGCCAATTTGAAAGAAATAAAATATCGTTTTCCACTCTCATGGGAGATATTGATAATTTCAAAGAAGTGAATGATACTTATGGTCACAATCTTGGTGACAGGGCACTCGTACAACTTGCTGAAACCATTAAAGAGACTGTTCGCAAGCAGGATTTTCTCAGACGGTGTTTGGAGATCATCGTCATAATTTTGCAATGGGCATTACTTTTGGTTTTGCATAATATAATGAAGTCCAGACGGCAGATGAGGTTATAAGAAAAGCCGATGTTTCTTTATATGTGCGGAAGGAAGAAAGAAAAGCAGAAACCAAAAGCATGAAGTGAGTATTTTGATAAATTTGACAATCTGCAATAGTATGAGATTTATAAGGAACAAATATAAATATAATATAAGGAGCAATGATGGTTAAAAAGACACCTTTTTATAATATTCATAAAGAAAAGGGGGCTAAAATATTGCCCTTTGCCGGATATGAAATGCCTATTCAGTACAAAAATGGTATTGTTCATGAGCATAAAAAAGTTCGTGATTCTGTAGGCATGTTCGATCTCAGCCATATGGGGGAATTCATTGTGAAGGGACCCAAAGCCCTTGAGTTTTTGCAAAAAACAACAATAAATGATGTTTCCGCCCTGGTTGACGGACAGGTGCAATACAGCAATATGTGCTATCCGGATGGGGGAATCGTTGACGATCTTTTGGTCTATAGAGATGAGGATTTTTACTATCTTGTTGTAAATGCTTCGAATCTTGATAAGGATTTTGAGTGGTTGAAGAGCAATCTTATTGATGGCATGGAGCTTATCAATGTGAGTGATGATACTGCCCTTATCGGGGTGCAGGGACCTCGGGCAGAAGTAGTGGTGCAGAAGCTCATTAAGGATGACCTGTCCACGCTTGTGTACTACCATTTTATTCATTCTGAGATCGATGGCGTACCAGCGTTGATCTCCCGAACTGGATATACTGGCGAGGATGGTTTTGAGATATATTTTACGGACCTCGGCAGAGCTGAGAAACTGTGGGATAAAGTCGAAAAAGCAGGTGAAGAATTTGAAATAGAGCCAATAGGACTTGGGGCACGTGATACACTTCGGCTGGAAATGAAGTATCCTCTTTATGGAAATGATATTGATAAAGATACCAATCCCCTGGAAGCTGGACTCCGTTGGGCTGTGAAGTTTGAAAAAGGTGATTTTATCGGGAAAGAAGTGTTGGAAAGAGTTAAGCTGGAAAAAATACAAAGAAAACTTATTCCTTTTGTAATGGATGGAAAAGGGATTCCGCGACCGCATTTTAAGATATTAAAAGATGGTAAAGAGATAGGGGAAGTACGCAGCGGTACAATGTCTCCGAGTTTGGGTGTGGGCATCGGAACGGGCTATGTGCATCGCGATTACATGAAATCTGGAAATAAGATCGAGATCGATATCCGCGGTAAAATGTTTCCAGCTACGGTCATTAAGCCACCATTCTACAAAGAGGGTACTATAAAGAAATAAAAAGTGATCCGTTGTTTTATGAAGTGCCAAGAGCGCGGAGCGAGGGGTGAAGAACGACCCGATTTGTTTTTAATTCTTGACAACTTAAACCCGGTTTCTTTTTTCATAACCAAAACAAGTTGCAATCGCACATACCCACGAGGAGATTGGATAAGTAATTTGTTATTTAATTGATTTCTTGTATACTATAAAACAGTTTACTCAGACAAAAATTTAATCAATCCCAAGAAGGATTATCATGGTAAATAAAATTGGTCGTTTAACAGATAGAGAAGAAAAAGAACTTCAGCAGGAAACTATTGCCGCTCTTGAGATATATAAATCTAATGAGAAAAAGGGGACGAAGAAAATCGAAGAACTTGCTGCGTGTAAGAATTATTTCGGCAGAGAAATCGTTGGCAAAACTGCTGCTAACTCAGAAGAGAAGGACAACCTCGAAGATCTGATGAGGGGACTACTGGATTCTAAGATTTATACAAAACGTGCAACCGCCCTCTTCTTCTTTATGTATTTTTATAAAAAACAGCCGGAAAAAATGATTGAAATTGTAAGCGAATATTACGATTCCATCAAATGGGAAGCAGAAAACATAATGGACCAATTCTGGAAAGATTATCCCCAGCTTATGAAACAGAATATGCTCAAATGGATAGAAAGTGAAGATGAAAGAAAGCGATCATTATCCTTTCATGGTTTGGAAAACTTTTCTGAAAAAGATCCTCATTTTGTTATGGAATTCATTACAAAGATCATTGATGATGAAAGTCTCGAAGTTCAAAAAAAGATCACTCATACTCTTATTCAAATTGCCCGTTCGCGTCCTGCAGAAGTGTATCCTTATGTTCAAGAACTTCTCAAAGATGCCGATGACCGAAGAGTGAAAACTATCTGGGTCTCTATGAAGAAGCTGGCGAACAGCCTGAAAAGTACAAATTCAAAAGAGAAAAACGGCGACTTTGTCCTTCTCACAAAAAACACAATTAAAGACTGGCGTTCTGATAAAAATAAAAAAGTTCACATTATGGGCGATAAACTTTATTACATTATAAAAAATATCTGAAAAATTTTACTATTCTTGGAGCGAATATGCAACACATCGATATCATTATTAAAAATGGTTACACCGTCACCATCAATCCTGAAATGGAAATCATAAAACACGGTGCAATAGCAATTGAGAAAGGAAAAATACTTGCGATCGGAGCCAATGAAGACATTGAGAAAAATTACAAAAGCGATAAAGTAATTGACGCTTCATCAAAAATTGTAATGCCCGGTTTTATAAATGGGCACAGCCACATTGCCATGACATTCTTTCGAGGATATGCAGACGATCTTTTGCTTCAATCATGGCTGGAAGATTACATATGGCCTGCAGAAACACGATTCGTGAAAGCTCAATTCGTTTATGATTCTTCATTCTACGCCTGTGCAGAGCTCATCAAAAACGGCATCACAATGATAAATGACATGTATTTTTATTCCAAAGAAACAGCCCGTGCCGCGACAAAAGCTGGTATGCGTGCGATTCTTGGAGAAGGTATTCTCGATTTTCCAATGGCTTTTCATAAAATTCCTGAGAGTATGATAAATTATGCATTGGAAGGACATGAAGAATTCAAGAATAATGATTTGATAGATTTTGCAATGATGCCTCATTCTATCTATACCTGTTCAAAAGAAAATCTTATCACCGCTGCAGAAAAAGCTCGTGCACATAATATGCTTATTCATACACATCTTTCAGAAACTAAAAAAGAGGTTGATGACTGCGTGAAGGAACACGGAGTCCGTCCGGTACAGTATTTGAATTCTATCGGTTTTCTTGGAAATGATGTATCCCTTGCTCATGGAGTATGGATTGACGAACAAGAGCAGAGACTGCTTGCAGAAAAAGGTGTTGGTGTAAATATCTGCACGGAATGCAACATGAAACTCTCATCCGGATTTGCTCCCATCAAGGGCTATAAAGAGAATGGGGTGACCATTTCACTAGCTACTGACGGCGTGGCAAGCAATAATAATCTCAGCATTCTTGATGAGATGGATATGACTGCAAAAGTACACAAAGCTATCAATAACGATCCCACATTCCTGCCTGCAGAAGAAGTCGTGCGCATGGTTACGATTGACGCAGCAAAAATATTCAACAAAGAAGATGAGATCGGGTCCCTCGAAGTGGGGAAGAAGGCGGATATTATTCTTCTTGAGCGTAATAAACTTGAGAATATGCCGATGTATAATGTGTATTCCCATCTTGTATATACAATGCACAGCGAGTCGGTTCAGGATGTAATTGTGAACGGCAAAGTGCTCATGCAGGACAGAAAACTGACTGAAATTGACGAGAATGAGTTGTTTGAAAAAGCAAAGTATTATCAGATAGAGCTGCAGAAAAAATAGATCAGATTAGGCACTTAAAAATTGAAACTTACCAACAAGTTGTCGTGAAAATGAAAATTCACGCAAAGACAAGAACGGAGAAACGCAAAGAATTTTTAACCACAAGTCTTCGTCTGCCTCAGCGTAACGTAGCGAAGACGTGTGATTAAATTTCCAATTTCAAGTTTCAAATTTTAGTTAACTTTGACAAAAAATACCACAATCCTACATTTTAATAGAATTATAGGTAATAATATTTCTTAGGAGAATAGATGAAAAAATGTTTTTTTGTAACCCTTGGCGTACTACTTTTGACCTTGGGTCTTGTCCATGCATCAAACCTTGAAATGGACTTCACTTTTGACAGACCCTCAATTACTGAAAACCGTATTATAACTGACTTCATTACCAACCAACAGGTTCCCGGTGAACCGCTTATTCCATTTTACGGCGCAAAGATACTTCTTCCATTTGGCGAGAAGATAGAAAATATCGAAACTACCCATTCGGATTGGGAACTCGTTACTTCCGACATGTACATAGATTTTGCCAGAACCCCGCAACCAACTAGCGTACAAGAGATCATTCCCACACAAAAAAATGAAACATTGTACCAATCCAATTCTCCTTATCCATCAGTTGAATATAAGCTGCTCAGCACAGAGATGTACACAGGCCATTCCATTGCTTTGATCAATGTATATCCCATCAGGTATATACCTGGAACAGGCACAGTTGAGTATGCGTCGAACTGGTCATTGAAGGTGGAAACTGCCTACGATGCTGAGATAGCAGATCATCAGTCCAGAATGCTGCAGAATTCAGATACAATTCTTACCGAACTTGATACTATGGTTGATAATGGCTATGAAAAGAACTCATACATTGGCAAAGAAGCGAAAAAATCCTACCGTGACAATCTCATAGATCCATTAGATCCTCATGATTATATCATTATTACGTCAGAGGATTTCCTTCCCACTTTCACCGATTTCAAGAATTGGAAAATAAATCGTGGTGTGCAGGCAGAGATATATACTGTTGAAGATATTTATGCCAATTATGCAGGCAACACCAATGCGGATAAGATTCGTAATTTCCTTATCCTTGCCTATATTTCTTGGGCTGGTTCGAGTAATCCCCTTGAATATGTGCTGCTTGGTGGGGATGACGAGATCATTCCGAGTGTAAGTTTTTATGTGGCAGCAGGTGGAACGATCGGTTACATTCCCTCAGATCTCTATTATGGTGGTCTTGACGGTAACTGGAATGGCGATGGTGACAGCAGATTCGGTGAGATGGAAGATAATCCTGATTTCTATCCCGAGCTTGCAGTTGGAAGAATTTCGGGGGATGTACAGCAGGATTTTGTGAACGCAATTAATAAAATTCAGAGTTATACGGACAATCCCAAACCCGCGCTTGAGAAAGCATGCATGGTAGGGGAAAATCTCAACTGGAATCCCGTGACATGGGGCGGGGATTATAAAGACGATGTTGCAACCCGAATTCCTGTTGATAGTTATCATTTTTATACATTATATCAAAGGGAAGGAACTTATTCCGGCAGTGCTGTGACTGCTGCGATCAATTCAGGCATGGGTATCATAAATCATATGGGACACACAAATTACAGCATTCTTATGGGAATGAGCCCGAATACCCCTGATAGTTTTATTAATGATGAATATGGCTTCATTTATACACAGGGCTGTTATCCTGCTGCATTTGATGATGGCACAAGCGGGTCAGCAGAATGTGTGGGTGAACGCCTTGTCATTGCAGAGCATGGCCCAATGGCGTTTGTCGGAAATACCCGTTATGGTTGGTATTCTCCCGGCTCAATAGAGGGCACTTCAGAACAGTTTGACCGAACCTTTTTTGATGCACTTTTCATAGAGAATATACGAGAACTCGGTAAAGCAAACGACTACTCGAAAGTAGCACTCGTTTCCACTGTTGATAGTCCGTGGATGCGCTGGTGTTATTACGAACTGATCTTGTTTGGAGATCCAGGAACTGCGGTCATTATGACCGATGGAGAATTTCCATACGTGGAAGTCGCCAATATAGAATTTTTTGATACTTCAGGTGATAATGACGGTATTATCAATCCCGGCGAACAGATCGAAATGGTCGTCGAAATCCAAAATATGCCGGACTGGCAAATTGCAGAGAACATAGAAGTAGAGTTTATTTGTGATAGCAGCTTTATTGTGCTTCAGAATACTACTCACAATTACGGATCTCTCGCAGCAGGTAACAGCGCTAATAATAGCTTGAATCCATTCATTTTTACTGTGAGCAACAGTTGCGGATACGAAGACATTCATTTCCAGCTTCATATAACCTCGAACCAAACTGCAACCTATCCTTTTGATAAGATGTACTATGATACTTTCCAAGTTTCATTAGTGCAGAATAACTGGCCCTCTTATCTCGGCGTGGAGGTGAAATCTTCACCCATCGTTATAGATTTTGATAACGACGGCGAGGATGAGATCGTAACTGTTGACCGCATGGGTAATGTATATGCAATCACTACTGATGCGCAGACAAAGCCCGGTTTCCCGATTCAACTTGATGACGAGGTCTGGGCATCTCTCGCAGCAGGTGATGTTGATAATGACGATGAGCTTGAACTGGTTATTGCCGGAAGGAACGGCACAGTCTATGCACTCAATCATGACGGATCGCAGGTTTTTTCATATACAGCTGCGGGACAGATCATCACAACTCCCACTCTTGCCGACCTTGATAATGATGGCTATCTTGAAACAATTATTTCCTGCATTGACAGCAAACTCTATATCATAGATCATAACGGAAATAATTTCCCGAACTTTCCTTATGAATTTGATGCACCGCTTTGCTCGGATGTAGCAGTTGGTGACATCAACGAGGATGGTGTAATGGACATGATCGTCGGCTTAATAAACGGGAAAGTTTATGCTATAGACAGCAACGCAGAAGTACTTGCCGGATTTCCAGTGCAGACAGAGTCACATGTTTGGGCTTCACCCATTATATTTGATACGAATTATATAACATTTGGAAATAGCAGCAACAAGCTGTATATAATTGATTACACAGGCGCGGTCATTCATCAAGAGAACCTCTCTGCAAGCTTGTTCTCCTCTCCAATTGCATTTGCAAAACATCCAGGTGGAGCATTCAACGTGGGTTATTCATCTATGGATGGAGAAGTCGGGCTGCTGGACGCGAGTGGAGCAACAGTTGATGGATGGCCAGTGAGTATGAACAACACTTCCAAAACAAGTCCTCTTGCGGCAGATATCAATAATGACGGCAGTGTGGAGATCCTTGCATCAACGCAGGATGGTCATATCTTTGGCTATACCTATGATGGTACACTGCTTCCGGAATTTCCAATTTGTAATCCCACTTCAGTTACATCACCAATTACCCTTCATGATATTGATAATGACGGAGACTACGAGATCATCGCAGGAACAACTTCCGGTATATCTATTTGGGATTATAAAGGATTTCACGGCTCGTTCCATCCCTGGACGATCTACCGGGGCAATATACAGAGAACCGGTAATTATGCAGATAATCTAACATACGCGGTTGAATCCGAAATACCATCAAACGATTTTGCTCTTTATCAAAATTTCCCGAATCCTTTCAAAAATTCTACAGTGATCTCCTTCAATCCGGGAGCATTCCATTTTGAGCAGGCAAAGTTAGCAGTATTCAATATTAAGGGACAGATGGTTCGTGAAATTCCATTTATAACTGGCTTATATTCCGTTCAATGGGATGGCAAGGACAACAGAGGCAGAACGCTGGCAAATGGCGTTTATCTCTACAAATTATTGACAGAGAATTACGAGTCCGGCGTAAAAAGACTCCTATTGATAAAATAGATAAATTTTAGGTGCACCCATAGCTCAGTTGGTAGAGCAGCTGACTCTTAATCAGCGGGTCCTGGGTTCGAGCCCCGGTGGGTGTACCATTTTTTTATACAATTAAACCACACTTCATAAATAGATTCATTAAATTTCTTGCATGAAATTTTTCATATAGAATATGTTACAATATGAATAAGAGGTTTTGTATTATGAACGGTAAATCATTAGATACGAAAGAAGACCTGATAAAAAAACTACGATCAATAGCACCACAAGTCTTTAATGAAGATAAAATTGATTGGGAAAAACTTAAATCCACTTTTGGAGATGAGATTAATTTTTCTGATGAAAGATATGTTCTTAATTGGGCAGGTAAATCCGATGCTTTCCGAGCAATTCAAACTCAAACAACTGCAACCTTGATTCCAGATAAAGATGAATCTGTTAATTTTGGTGAAACCGGAAATATTTTTATTGAAGGTGAAAACCTGGAAGTGTTGAAAGTTCTTCAGAAAGCATATTACGGCAAAATTAAAATAATCTATATCGATCCACCCTATAATACCGGAAATGATTTTATTTATAATGACAAATTTGCCGAAAAGAAAAATGAATATTTGCTCCGCTCCGGTGAAAAAGATGAAGAAGGACTTTTAACCAACGAAAACCTTTATCGTAAAAACTCTAAAGAAAGCGGACATTATCATTCCAACTGGCTGACAATGATGTATCCTCGTTTGTTCCTTGCCCGAAATCTACTGCGGGATGACGGAGTTATTTTTATTTCTATCGATGATAATGAAGTTCACAATCTAAGAATGATTATGAATGAGATTTTCGGGGAAGAGAATTTTGTGGGTATATTAGTTTGGGAAAAAAAGAGAAAAGGTTCTTTCCTTGCTGGTTCTTTAACAAATATAAAAGAATACATTTTAGTTTATTCAAAAAATGATTCCGTATTCAATGGATTAATTGGAGAAATAAAAAATGATAAAGAAACTTACCCTTGTATAAATCCATCTAATAAAAGAGAAAAACGAATTATTAAATCTGGTATTATAAGTAATTACAAAGAAAAAAATTTTGTATTAACGAAAGGTTCGAAAATAACATCAGGTTCAATGGATATGATTTTACATTCGGATTTAATAATAAAAAATGGAAAAGTTAAGCAGGATTTTATTATAGAAGGAAATTGGAGATATAATCAAAAAAGTATAGATGAATACATTTCAAAAAATGAATTATACTTAACTGAGGAATTATATTTAAGAAGAATTGTGACCGAAACAAGATACAAAACTCTTAAAGATATTTTACCAAGAATTGGAACTTCTGGGGAAGTTGATAATTTTCATATTAATAATCTTTTTTTTGATGGTTGGGGTACAAATGAAGATGGAAATATTGAAATAACAGAACTATTAGGGCACAAAGGAATTTATGATTATTCCAAACCATCAAAATTAATTAAAAAATTCATTGCTTCAGTCAGAGATGAAAATTGTATTATTTTAGATTTTTTCTCTGGTTCCAGCACCACTGCACACGCAGTTCTCGATTTAAACAAAAAAGTTAGCGGGAACAGAAAATTTATTATGGTTCAACTTCACGAAAAAACAGATGAAAAATCTGAAGCACATAAAGCGGGATTTGATACGATTGCGGAAATTGGAAAAGAACGAATCCGCAGAGTAATAAAGAAAATTGAACACGAACAAAAAGAAAAATTGAATTTTGAGGAAAATAAACAGGATTTGGGGTTCAAAGTTTTCAAGCTGCAGGAATCCAATTTCAAGATCTGGCGCGGCGATAAATTTAAAACCAATGAAGAATTAGAAAAACAACTTCATGCATTCGTAAATCCAGTGAAAGAAGAATCAACCGAAGAAAATATGCTTTATGAATTACTTCTAAAATCCGGGATAGATATGAATTGTAAAATAGAGAAAATTCCCCTCTCGTTTGTCGCGCCGGAGCGTCGCAAAGACGGAAGAGGGGTGAATTCCGACTTGTCGGGAGACGGGGTGTGTTATTATCTCATTAATGAAAACGAATTGGTGATTGCATTATCAAAAATTAATGAAGAAATTGTAAAAGCAATCATTAATACAAAACCGCAGAAAGTTATTACTCTTGACAAACTTTTTGAAGGTAGCGATCAATTAAAAACCAATACAACCTTGCAGATGAAAGATGCGGGGATTGAGTTTAAGGTGGTGTGAAAAGAATGAGAGCGGAAATAACGATCATTGATAAAACATATTCGATAATCAGAAATATTCTGGAAAATGCTCGTTCCAAGGTTTATCGAACTGTCAATTTTGTAATGGTTCAAGCGTATTGGAATATCGGAAAGATCATTGTGGAGGAAGAACAAAATGGAAAAGATAAGGCGAAATATGGTTCATATTTAATAAAAGAATTATCAGAGAAACTAACAACAGAATTCGGAAAGGGTTTTTCCGAACAAAGTTTAAGAAATATGCGACAGTTTTACAACTGCTTTTCAATTCGCTCCGCAGTGCGGAGCGAATTACAGGATTCATCACAGAATTCAAAGAAAGAACTTACAACTTCTTCTAATTCGGTAAACTACACAATATCTGCAAAACACTCCGCACTGCGGAGCGAATTATCATGGACTCATTATAAATTATTGATAAGAGTGGAAAACCCCCAAGCGCGTGAATGGTATATGAAAGAAGCAGCAGATTGTGAATGGAGCACAAGAGCGCTGGAGCGTCAAATTAACAGTTTTTATTATGAAAGGATTTTATCCAGCAAAGATAAGGAACCTGTTATCAAAGAGGCTGAAGAAAAAACAGCAAAATTCAAACCGGAAAATATTTTGAAGGATCCTGTTGTTTTGGAATTTCTGGATTTGAAGGATCGAGCTTCTTATCGTGAATCTGAATTAGAGCAATCGCTTATCGATAAGCTGCAGGAATTTCTTTTGGAACTTGGTAAAGGTTTTGGCTTTGTTGATCGACAGAAGAGAATAACTGCCGAAAATGAATATTTCTACATAGATATGGTTTTCTATAATTATATACTGAAATGTTTTGTTTTGATAGACTTGAAAATCGGTAAACTTACTCATCAAGATATTGGGCAAATGGATATGTATGTTCGGATGTTTGAAGATAAATATAAAATGAAAGATGACAACCCGACAATCGGTATAATACTCTGTTCCGAAAAAAACGAAGCAGTTGTAAAATATTCTGTTTTGAAAAATAATAAACAGTTGTTTTCTTCCAAATATCTGCTTTATTTACCGACGGAAGATGAACTGATTAAAGAGCTTAAATATGAGCGAGAACTTATTGAAGAGCAGAGAAATCAGTAAAATATGAAATTAAAATTTGACCCCAACCAATCCTTCCAACTCAATGCCATAAAATCAATCGTAGATTTATTTGAAGGGCAACCGTTAAATCAAAGCGAACTGGATTTTACATTTTCCGATACAAGTCTGCAATTTTCAGGAACCGGTGTAGGTAATAGAATCGTTTTGAATGATGAGCAAATCCTGAAAAACCTACAATCCGTTCAAAAGCAAAATGAGATAAAACCTTTTTCTGAAAAATTAGATGGAATGCACTTTTCAGTAGAGATGGAAACAGGAACAGGTAAAACTTATGTTTACTTGCGAACTATTTATGAACTTAATAAAAATTATGGCTTTAAAAAATTTGTAATAGTTGTTCCGAGTGTTGCAATTCGTGAAGGCGTGATAAAAAATCTGCAAATTACAAATGAGCATTTCCAAAATCTTTATGACAAAACTCCGGTAAATTTTGAAGTTTATGATTCCAGAAAAGTTTCTAATTTGCGTTCATTTGCTACAAATAATAATATTCAGATATTGGTAATAAATATCGATTCATTTGCCAAAGATGAAAACATTATCAATAAACCGAATGATAAACTAACCGGCAAAAAACCGATTGAATTCATTCAATACACAAACCCGATCGTAATTGTGGATGAACCGCAAAATATGGAAACCTCGATTCGTAAAAAAGCTATTGAAAATTTGAATTATTGCTGCACTCTTCGATATTCTGCTACTCACACAAACTATTATAATCTGGTTTACAGCTTGAATCCTGTACAAGCTTATGATCTTGGTTTAGTGAAACATATCGAGGTTGATTCAGTAGTTTCTGAAAATGATTTTAATGACGCTTTTATAAGTATGGAAAGAGTGAGTTCAACTGCAACCCGAACTTCTGCCAGAATCAGAATTATTCAAAATACAGATAAGGGAGTTATCAAAAAGTCGGTATCTGTAAAAATCGGAGATGACCTGTATAAATTGTCCAATTATCGGGAAATTTACAAAAACGGATACATCATCAATGAAATAGATGTTTCCAACGAGTGTATTTCATTATCGAGTGGGGATGATATTTTTGTGGGTGAATCTCGTGGCGGTATAACAGATGAAATAATGAAATTCCAAATTGAAAAAACAATCGAGGAACATTTCAGAAAAGCGAGAATCTTACAAAAGAAGGGAATAAAAGTACTTTCACTTTTCTTTGTCGATAGAGTTGCAAATTACAGAAAATATGATGAATCGGGAAATTTATTTAAAGGTAAATTTTCAGTTTGGTTCGAGGAGATATTTAAGAAGTTTTCGGAAAAAATTGCCTATAAAGATTTGATGCCTTTCCCAATAAATGAAGTTCACAACGGTTATTTTGCACAGGATAAGAAAGGTCATTTTAAGGATTCTCAAAAAGCAGCAAAATCTCAAGCAGATGTCGATACTTTCAAATTGATAATGAAAGAAAAAGAGAAATTATTGGACTCGAAAGAACCTTTGAGATTTATATTCAGTCATTCGGCTTTAAGGGAAGGTTGGGACAATCCGAATGTTTTTCAAATCTGCACTTTGAATGAAACCAAATCCGAACTCAAGAAAAGACAAGAAATCGGGAGAGGATTGAGACTTTCCGTAAATCGAAACGGTGAAAGAATATTTGATAATAATATCAATCGCTTAACTGTGATCGCCAATGAAAGTTATGAAGATTTTGCCAAACAACTTCAAAAAGAGATTGAAGATGATTGCGGTGTTTCTTTCAAAGGTAGAATTAAGAGTAAAAGAGATAGAATAAAAGTAGAGTACAGGAAAGGCTTTGAACTTGACGAGAATTTCAAAGAAATCTGGGAAAAGATTAAATATAAAACCACCTATCGTGTAAATTATAGAAGTTCTGATTTGATTAATAAAGCTTCTAATGAAATTAATGAAATACCACCAATAACAAAGACTTTTTTAAAATCTACCAAAACCGCCATAAAATATGATGATGAAGGTGTTGGTTTTGAGATAAAAGGTTCAAAAAAGATTTATCTTGAAAATGAATTCCTTATTCCCGATATGTTAAATTATATTCAAAACAAAACAGGTTTGACGCGCTCTACAATTTTGCAAATATTGAAAAATTCCAATCGTTTGAACGAAGTGCTTATCAATCCGCACCTTTTTATGGATTCAGTTGTACAAGAGATTAAAGAAGTTTTGAATGAATTGATCATCGATGGGATCAAATATGAAAAAATTGGAAATAAAGAATACGAAATGCATCTTTTCGAGGATAAAGAAATTGAAATTTATTTAGATAATCTTGCCTATAAAGTGAACAATTCAAAAAAAACAATTTATGAAGAACTGATCCCACTCGATTCAAATGTAGAATATGAATTTGCGAGAGAATGTGAATCGAGAGATGATATCGAGTTTTATTTCAAACTTCCGTTTTGGTTTAATATTAAAACACCCATTGGCAAATATAACCCGGATTGGGCTTTAATCAAGAAGAATGAGACGAAAATATATTTTGTAGCAGAAACAAAATCGGAAAATCAACAATTACGAAAAAGTGAAACACAAAAGATCAAATGTGGCAAAGCTCATTTCAGAGAATTTTCTGATGTTACTTTCAAAGGTCCCGTTTCGAGGGTTTCTGATTTGGATTAACAAAGATGCGGGGACGAATAACATACCGCACCGATGGTGCTCGTTATCATTTTCTTTCAAATACCAGATGCTCACGCATCCGGTTATAAACATGAAACACCTATGGTGTTTGTCGAGAATGTTCATTAATTAAATTGAAATATATATTATCTGTAATAAATTTTCCACGCACTAAGGCATCAAATTATAAAAATTCAACACTGATGGTGTTTACTAATAACGTTTATGAACTCAATGATATGTCTGATATTAAATGAGTTCCGTCAGGAACGATATATTTGTAAAAGAGAGTGTAAATTTCTCGAAACCAAGAAAACGTGACCTTAGCACCATAGGTGCGGCATGTAAAGGAGCACAATGGCAAATGCATACACACAAATCTATGTAATGCTGGTTTTTGGAGTGAAAGGGAGAAGAAACCTGATAACAGATGATCACGAAGATGAGATTTATAAATATATCTCAGGAATCATCAGGAACAAAGCACAAAAATTATTACAGATTAATAGAATGCCCGATCATATCCACATTCTGGCCAGTTTAAAACCTGATAAATCGATATCAGATTTAGTAAGAGATATAAAATCAAATTCATCGAAATTCATTAATGAAAGTAAGTGGCTTGCAGATAAATTTCATTGGCAGATGGGATTTGGAGCATTTTCATATTCCCGTTCCCAAATCGATGATGTAGTTCATTATATTAAAGACCAGAAGGAGCATCATAAGAAAATATCGTTCAAAGATGAATATATAAAACTACTGGATTTATTCGGAATAGAATACGATGAAAGGTATCTTTTCCAATAAGATACCGCACCGTTGGTGTTTGCATAATATGTTAATAAATAAAGATGGAATGTTCATTGTTTAAAAAGTTCCTTTAGGAACGATATATTTGTAAGGACGAGCGTAAGCTCGTGAGATAACAATGATGAATAACAAAGCGCCATAGGTGCGGAATATGTAGGATGTTAAAACCTTAAACGCACTTAACAAGGAGGTAGAAATGGCACAGGATAGAAAATTGACGTTTAAACGTCTGACTGAGTTATGGAATGATAAGAGCATTCGTATTCTCGAAACCAATAATAACAAATTCGTTATTCTCAGCGATCTCCATTTCGGAGATGGAGGACCAGCAGATGATTTTCGGCATAATACAAAAGCAATAAGGCGGTTGCTTTCCCACTATCTCGAGAATAATTATCGCATCATCCTGCTTGGTGACATCGAAGAGCTATGGCAATTCGATCTGGATATGATCAAAAAAAGATATGATACGGAAATCTACAGCTTGTTCAGAAAATTTGGAGTAGATCGGATAATAAGAGTATTTGGCAATCATGACAGAGAGTGGGAATCACCACGTGACCCGGTTATGAAAAATCCCGACATAACAAAAGGTGCTCCCGAAGCCCTGAAAATGAAAATTGGAGATAATCCTTTTATTCTCCTCGTACATGGACACCAGGGAAATATTGAATCCGATAAAAATAGCTGGATAAGCAAATTTCTCGTCAGGGGTGCATTCAAACCTCTTGAACCATTAGCAAAATTCTTTAAATTATATGGACATCCCTCGGCTACAAAATCACAGGTCACAACAGATTACGAGCAGGTCATGTATGCATGGGCAAAAAAGAACGAGGTGATCCTTATCTGCGGTCACTCCCATCGGGCTATATTTGCTTCTACCTCCTATGCGAGAAGATTACAAAACCAGATCGAGGCACTGCGACAAAAAAACCAAACTCATACTAACGATCCTGATCTGTTAAAAGAAAATAAGAAGAAAATTAAAGAACTAAATAAGAAGCTGAAAGATGAGAAAAAGAAGAACAGGGATATTGATCCAACAGATCCGAGCCAAGCACCTTTGCCATGCTATTTCAATACAGGATGCGGGCTTTTCACTACTGGAATAACCTGTCTCGAAATAGAAAATGATGAGATCAGATTGGTAAAATGGCATAAGGAAAAGAAAGAAGAACCTTTCTTTGAGATTTATGAGAGAGGTAAATTGAGTGAATTCTTGAAACAAATTAAAGGTGTATGATATAATTTATTAAAATCCGACATACGATCTCAGATAGTAAACAGGGATACCCCCAAAATTTCAACGTAAATTCTCTGAATAGTCCATGAATAAAGGGTTTGCTGGTATATTATTATGGAAATTTACTTATAGAGAATCTATTGTTTCTTATACATCTTTGTAGTTGTCACCCTGAGCTTGCTTGTCAAGGCGGAGCGTAGCGTAGACTGGTCGAAGGGTCTATCGAATGGGGTGTCGCACTTCGAGAGCCTCAGTGTGACAGTGCTTTTAACTATTATGGTTAATCTTTCTCTTGCTATTTATACGAGCGATATTCACTAAGTTTTCCTGCAAGTGTCATAGATCTGAAAAATATTGGTGGTATGCATGCTCAGACAGTTAATTATTGACACAATGTTGATAAAATTCATCTGCATGATAAACACAAAATTTGATAAAACCTGAAAGGAAATTCATGAAAAATAAACCGATCAGAATCATTGGGATCACACTTATTTTAATTATTTTATTTGCTGCGTTTCTATATGCAGAAGAGAATCGGGCTGGGGAAGAAAATATTTGTCTTTGGAAGATAGAATCGGACAGCAATACGGTGTATCTTATGGGTTCGATACATTTTTTGAAAGAAGCGGATTATCCGCTTGATGGCAGGTATGACCGATGCTTCGAAGACGCAGAGAATGTTGTGTTCGAGCTGAATTTTGACAGCACACAAACACCCGCTTTTCAGCAATATACAGTAATGAAAGCGTTTTATCCGCAGGGAGAAACCTTTCAGAGTTCGGTGAGCGATTCTACCTACACATTGGTAAAGAACAAGCTTCTTGAGCTGGGATTGCCAATAGAGAAACTCAATGCGTTCCAGCCATGGTTCATTGCAATAACTATGCTGAGTCTCAACTTGCAGGAGCTCGGATTTGATCCCAAACTGGGAGTTGATCAGCATTTCTTTGAGCAGGCAAAGGAAGAACAAAAAAATATTATCGGATTGGAAACACCTGAATTTCAACTCGACCTGCTTTCAACTTTGGGCGGGGAAGATCAGGAAGATTTTATCATTCAAACTATAGATCAGTTCGATGATATGGAATCTACTTTAATTGATCTTGTTGATGCGTGGAGCAATGGAGATCTTGAGAAACTTGATGAACTTCTTAATAAGGGATTTGAAGAATATCCTGAGCTTAAACAAACATTGCTGATTGATAGAAATTATAATTGGCTGGATGATGTGATCGAATATACAAAGGACAATGAAGATTATCTAATAATAGTTGGATCGGGACATCTTGCCGGTGAAGAAGGATTGATCGAGCTCCTCGAAGCACAAGGATATTGCGTAGAACGGTTTTAAATTAGAAAAGTAGGAAAAAAGTGTAAGAAGGTAAAAAATGAGTAGATACACAGAATATTATGACGAAGAAGCCGAAGCAACAGCATGGTATGGTCCTGAAATACTTTTCGGGCTCGTGTACACATTCATTCAAGCGGGACAGAAAATGCTGGATATAGGCATCGGCACGGGATTGAGTTCACAATTATTTTATGACTTCGGCATGAAGGTATATGGTATGGATATCTCGGAAGAAATGCTCGATGCAGTCCGCATAAAAAAGATTTCTCAAAATCTCACACGGCATGATCTGACTAAATTACCCTACCCCTATGAGAAGGACTTTTTCGATCTTGTGATAAATGCAGGTGTCTTTCAATTCTTTGGGGATTTGCAGCCAATTTTCATGGAAACGGGCAGGATCATGAAAAAGAAAGGATACTTCGCTTTTGTGGTTGGGCATCGAAGTCCGGAAGAGGATTCTGCCGTGATCGTTGGATCAGAGCACACCGGTTCGGATAGAACAGTGACAATGTATCTTCATTCCGATGAGCAGATAAACCGATGGCTTACCGGAGCATCATTAAAAGAAATTCGCAGTGTGGAATTTACTGTGTTCATGGATAAGGAGAAAAAGCATCGACTTCCTGCAAAGGCGTATGTGGCAAAAAAATGAATAGATATTTGTACATTATCATTTATCAAATAATAAATAATGAGGGGGGGTAAAATTAATAGTATAGAATGCAAAGAACAATCAGGCATTAAGCATTATTTCATTATAAATAATTTAAAGAAATTAAAATCTTTAATGGAAAAAGAGGTTTTGGCTGAAGAGATTTTCGATAAAATGGTTATTGAAATTTTTAAAGCAGCAGACATCAAATTTGATGATTTTATAAAAAATAATAAAATAGTTGGGACAGGTTTTTTTCAGGAAGAGAAATCAAAATATTATTTCATTTTTACAAGTATTAATCTATATAAGGATTATCAAAATTATCTACATTATTTAAATGAAATTGTAGAATTAATAATACATGCAGATGTGCAAATTATTGCCAACAGGAATGGATCAACCTCAATTGATTTACAAGACTTATTTTGGAAAGGTATTCATCATCTAGATAACATAGATTTCCGCCTTGAAGAAAAAAATCTGATAAAATTTATTTTTAGAACAATAAATCTTTCTGATCCAAAACAATTTATTAATGAATCTCTTAATAATTTACAATCATTTATCAATACCTATTCGTATATATCAAAATTGGGATTAAAATTAATAAGATATGGTTTGAGTAAAAAACCTAGAAAAAATATTTATACATCATTTGGAGCAACGGTTCAAATGTATCATGGTGTCAGATGGAATGATTTTAAAAATCTTATTGAAAAATCACATTCTGTAGAATTTTTGTTAGATAATTATAATAAATCAATTTGTGAAATAAATCCAAAATCAAAATTATTAATACTTTGGGGCATAATTGAGGATGTTTTTTTTGAAGGTGATTTCATTTCGAATAATGAATTCACAAAATCTCAATGCTTATTAGATGATGAAGAAAAATCAAAATTTCAAAAATTACTAAATGATTCCAACTTATCTTGTAATAAGCAAAAAATTATATATGATCGGATATGTGAATTGAAAGAATGTAACAGAAACAGTATAATTGCAAAAAATATTTCTCACTTCCTAAATATAGATTGTAGCCTTGTTGATAAAAAGATAAAGAAAATATCGAAAATTAGAGGAATACAAGCTCACACAACAAAAAAATATTCAGTTGATTTGATAAAGAGCAATGAGTATTTATTAGACATATTAGAAAGAACAATTGATAAAATATTTATTAAGCCAGTTTGATAATATCATTTTATATTCCATAAAAAATTATTCTTCTCTCTCTTACTTTTCAAAATAAATATCTTCTTTTCAGAATTCTTCAGCAATCGTGTGTAGGTTTTCTTATAGTCCCAATGAGAGACACAAATCCAGTATAAAATAGAATTCTTAGAAAAGAAAGTCTGTCTGAACGTTTCGACATTATCCCCGAATAATTTCTCCTTGGTTACAATCCTCTTTATTGAACGAGTAAGTGCCTGCAGAAAAATCACAACAAAGGGATAATCCAGCCAAATGATCGTGTCTGCACGAGCCCAGACGAGATCGCGCCACAATACTGAAATTTCCATCTATCACCCAGTTGCCCTGCTCTACTACTCGGGCAACACTTTTTCTGAACTGCTCTCTATCAGCGATCTGCCAGTTTTTTTTCCAGAAAATAGTGTCCAGTTCGATATGGGGAATGTGAAGGAGTTTGGAAAGCTGTCGAGCTAAGGTTGTTTTACCGGAGCAGCTTGTGCCAATGATTGCAATTCGCTTCATTGGTGGAATTTAATCCCATACTCGGATAAACCGAAACAAAAAAAGAATGCACCACAGAGAACACAGAGAGCACCGAGAAAGATCAAAAAAGAAAATATATCAGAAAAGGTAGAAAAAAAGTTAAATGGTATAAATGCACAATAATAAACGATTTCAGATAATAAGAAAATCAGAGAACCTGTCAAAATCATAATGTTTCTAATTAATCTACAGAATATATTATATGATGATCAGTGTACGTTTTTCTGTTTAATTACATCTGCAACAGTACGCAGCATGATCTTGAGGTCAAACATCAACGACCAGTTCTCAATGTAGTAAAGATCGTAAGCGAGTTTTTCAAGGGGTTCTGTAGTAAGTTCAGCCCTTCCATTGATCTGAGCCCATCCTGTTATGCCGCCGCGTACGATGAGTCGGTCATCCCAATTCTGGATTTCTTTAGATAGCTCATCATGAAAGAAGGGGCGCTCCGGGCGGGGTCCCACCAATGACATATCCCCTCTTACCACATTGAAAAATTGAGGGAGTTCATCCAATGAAGATTTTCGTAGGAAATTGCCAATTTTGGTAGTCCTTTCTTGCTGGTCGGAAGTGGAATAAGTAGGACCGGTCTCATCTTCAGCATCGACATACATGGATCTGAATTTAATGAACCAGAATTCTTTGCCGTGCAGTGTGACTCTTTTTTGTTTATAAAGGATATGTCCTTTGGAGCTTAATTTTACAAGAAGCAACAGAGCGAGCATAATAGGGGATGTGATGATAATAAGTGGAATGGTAATTAAAAGATCAAAACATCTTTTCACAAAACATTGCCATTTAGTGAAGCAGATGTAAGTCACACCGATCAGGGGTATGCCGTCCATGTCATCAAAATCTGTTGAGCCGGTTTTAAATTGATAGCGAGTTGGAGTAAATCTCAGGAAAATGTCATTATCTTTGCAATAGAGAATAATATTATTGAGCGTTTTTTGGTCAATGTTGTCAACAGCAATGAAAAGCGCTTCAGCATTGACCGATTTTACGATCTTTTTAAATTCTCTAATAATTCCTAAGTGAACATAGTGGTTTTTCAGATGATAGCGAAGTTTGTCCGGAGTAACGTTTGATATGCTTCCAATATAATTAAATCCAAGATCAGGATAGAGGAGCATTTTTTCTGCGATTTCCTGCCCCATTGAATTTACTCCAATAATGACCGCTTTCTTATTGCCAATATTATGACTGAGGACGATTTTTTTTATTTTATTAATAAACCAATGAGAGATGACCAATATCAAAAATGCTACAGGCAGTGAATAGATTATCACGTAGCGAGATTGCGGCAAACCTTGAAAAGCGTAGGTGAACGCAAATGTAAGCATTGTCGCAAATATTGCACCTTTGCCAATGGCTGTTATCTCATTCATCCACTGAAGAGGTCCACCGTATTGTTTGTATAAACCGGAAACAATAAACGAAAAAATCCAGATGAATACGAGCAGCCACAATATCTTAAGATACATATCAATGTACACATCGGGATAAGCACTTATATCGCTGACATGAAGCATCCAGCGAAATTTCATCCTATAAGCCAAATAGAAACTCAATGCAACTGCGAAAATATCATTCGTAATTTTGAGTGCGGTAAAAAAGAGATTAATTTTTTTCTTCGTCATGGGCATTACTTAAGTGGAAATTTTTAAATATTTCTATGAAATAAAAAAGGATAATGCACATTCCCTTATCAATTTTCTTGAAATTATGCTGCATACAAGATTGAAAAAATTGACGTGTTGTACGCGTTAAAAATTTTCGTAAATGAAATAAAAAAGAATTAATAGAAAGAGTTATTAATATGGATAATAAGCATTTTGAAGCTGTAGACAAGAAAGTTTTGGAGAATACTGTACAACGTTGCCGGGAGAGGAATGTCATTATTCCTACTTATGAAGAGATGATCCATCCAGGAAAAGTGCCCGGAAAAATAAAACACGAACTCTCCAATATAGGATTATGGGATTTGCATCCAAGAAATTTATTTAGAATTACCTGGAAGAATGAACCAAAAGAAAAGGGTGGCGGTTATGATGGCGTGAATTTCATGGAAGTACCATCAGAACTGACTGGTGTGAAGGCACGTATATTTATCTTAATTGGAAAGTATTTCCCGACCGGTTCACATAAAGTTGGTGCGACCTTTGGACCGCTTGTCGAGAAATTGATTCGTGGTGTCTTTGACCCCACAAAGCAGAAAGCCCTCTGGCCCTCAACCGGTAATTATTGCAGAGGCGGAGCGTATGATTCATATCTGCTTGCATGCCCCTCGATCGCAGTATTGCCGGAAGGAATGTCTCGTGAACGTTTTGAATGGCTCGAAAAAGTAGGAGCTGAGATCTATGCAACACCCGGATGCGAGAGCAATGTGAAAGAAGTGTATGATAAAACCAAGGAACTGAAAGAAGCCCGTGGAGATGAGATCGTAGTGCTTAATCAGTTCAGCGAATTTGGTAATGCTGTCTGGCATTATGCGGTGACAGGTCGTGCGATGCAGGAAGTGTTTGAAAATAATAAACTTTCAGGCCAGCGAATGAGCGGATTATTCCTTACGCAAGGATCTGCAGGAACACTCGGAAGCGGAGAATATCTTAGAGAAAAATACCCGACTATAAAAGTCTGTGCCGGCGAAGCTTTGCAGTGCCCGACACTTCTGTTCAATGGCTATGGTGGACATCGTATTGAAGGAATTGGTGATAAGCATGTGCCATGGATACACAATATGAGAAATATGGATATGGTGGCTGATATTGATGATGATGCGTGCATGAATCTGGTGAGGTTGTTCAACGAACCAGCAGGAAAGGAATATTTGATTTCCCTCGGAATTGCCCGAGAATTTGTTGATGAACTCCACCTGCTTGGCATTTCATCTATTGCGAATCTTCTTGGGACCATTAAGATGGCAAAATATTATGAAATGGACGAAAATGATGTATTATTCACAGTAGCAACCGATTCGATGGAACTCTATCAATCAAGAATGAAGGAGCTGCATGAGCAGTTCGGTGAATATACACCTTGCAATGCTGTTGGAGATTTCGAGCGCTACATTATGGGAACGACTATTGATTATATGCTTGAGCTTTCATACTGGGACAAGAAGCGCATGCATAACCTTAAATATTTCACATGGATCGAGCAGCAGGGCAAAACTTTGGAAGAACTCAATGCTCAATGGTATGATGAAAATTACTGGAAAGAAAAAATGCATTCATATGAGCGGTGGGATGATTTAATAAGAGAATTCAACGATAGAACTGGATTGCTGAAACAATAAATATAAAAAATGTCTCGAAAGATCATCAATGCAATTCTCTCTCGTAGTAACAGGACTATTCTTTGCGATATTCTTTACAACTCTCAGATTACTGATGTAATAGAGAAAGAAGAAGTTCCCGACAAACCTGCTGGATTAGCTGATTACATTTGTTCAAAAAGAAAAACACCGATCGGTTTAACTAATTCTATAAATGCGAATTATTGTGTTGTGTTACCCGGATCTGTAGATCCACATGTGCACTATGATGATCCTGGTTTTGAGTGGCGGGAGGATTTTTATACAGGCACTCTTGCAGCAGCATTTGGCGGGGTTAGCACGGTTGCAGACATGCCCTGCACATCAATCCCTGCTGTCATTAATGCAGCAAATTTGCAGCATAAACTGAAGGTAATCAGCAAAAAGGCAGTTGTTGATTTCGCATTGTGGGGAGGGGTTTCCGGAACAGAATTTAAGGATGACACAGTAAGAAATAATATGCTTGAACTCAAAGATCAGGGAGTGATCGGATTTAAAACTTACCTGATCTCCGGAATGAAAGATTTTACCTCATTAACTCCTTCACAGCTTGCAGAAGTGGCTCTTATTGCAAAAGAATTAGATATGCCAGTTGCAGTTCATGCTGAGGATAAAGTATTTGTTGAGAGCACGCGAGCAAAATTTCAAAAAGAAAATAAAAATGAGATACATCACTATTGCCAGACTCGAGGGGTCGAAGCAGAGGTCCTGGCAATCAAAAAAGTGATTGGAATAGCTCAAAGAACAGGTGCTCACTTTCACATTGTGCACCTGAGCAGTAAAAGGGGATTGGTGCTCATCGAAGAAGCGCAAGCCCGCGGAGTTCAAATTACGACCGAGACCTGCCCTCATTTTCTGGCTTTTACACATGAGGATTTTGTAAAAAAGGGAGGCATCCTGAAAACGGCACCAGCGGTAAAATTTCAAGAAGATAAAAAAGCACTCTGGGAGGGTTTAAAAAGCGGAGCGATCAGCTTTGTTGCCACAGACCATGCGAGCTGCGACTATCCGCGGGAGAAAAACACGGGCAATATTTGGACTGATTATGCCGGTGTACCCGGAAGTGAACTTATGGTTCCCTATATTTTTTCTGATGGATTTATGAGCGGTAAGCTCAGTCTTCAAACTATTCAAAAAATTCTTTCTGAAAATGCCGCAAAGAACTATAAATTAGATTCTTATAAAGGAAGTATCAGTATCGGCAAAGATGCAGATTTTGTACTGATCGATCCACTTGAAAAGACGAAGGTTGATCAGAAAAAATTGCACTCAAAAGGAAAATATTCTCCTTTTCATGATCGAATTTTTAAATGCAGGGTTGAGAAAACAATTATACGGGGAAATATCATTATCGACCATGCCACGCTTTTCGTTGATCCTGGATTTGGCTCCTATTACAAAAGCAATATCAAGACAAAATGAACAAATGATATTAAACTTTTATCTTCTCTAATCATCCTATGAGTAAAGTTTGAATAGAAAGAATTGACTTGTTGATTTATATAAATAAAAAAATCCTCATCGGGATGTTTACTATTATTCAATACTATCTCCAGAAATATCCTATGCTAACACCGCATATCTTAAAAATATAACTTTCATAATAATGAATTCAAAACGTATACTCTGGCTTGCCCTTATTCTGTCCGTTGTATTGCATATACTAGTTTTGTTTATTCTTCCCCATCTTTCCGATATTAGGTTGATAGATCTTAAACCAGACCAACAAGATATCGAAGAAAAGCGTATCGTTTTTGAATTTATTGAGACGCCGGATGTTCCTGAAGATAATAATGTTGAAAAGCAAAATCTTGTGTCTGATAAAAATATAACTGCTGCTGATGAGTTGGACGGCGAACTTCCGCTCGATGCGAATCCTTTTAGTGAAGGTGATATGGAGATCAAGGAATTTCCCGAAACAGAGTCAGTGGAGATACAACCGGAAAACAAGCCGACGGGTACAGTTCAAGAAACAGCAATAGAAGAATCTTCGGAACAATCTGATGAAATAGTAATTAAGGGAGATAAGGAAAAACAAATATCTCATGTGCAACCTGAAGGCGTTTACCTTCCGCCGCAGCCGGATTATAATAATGTGATTTCAGAAGTTGAGAAAGCCGGAGGAGTGAGTTTCAATACCTACAAGTGGAATTTTGCCCCATATATGTTGTATTTGAAGAAGAAGATTCAAGGAAATTTGAATCCTCCACCCGGATTTACGTATCTTGGTCTTATACACGGAGATGTACTTGTCAGGTTCATTATTTTGCCAAACGGCACGTTAAAAGATGTGAAGGTTCTGCATTCAGAAGCTCATAATTCTCTTGTACAGACAAGCACAGGATCGATCACAATTTCTGCTCCATTCCTGCCCTTACCAAAAGATTTCCCGGAGGATTATCTGGTGGTTACATCATTGTTCTCATATATAGTAGAAAAAAAATATAAATAAATTTAATAGAGGAGTTCTATGTTTTCTGATATTTTAGTGTTCTTATCTAAAGGTGGTGTCTTAATGATACCTCTGTTTATTTGCAGCATTTTGTCGCTTGCAGTTATAATAGAAAAACTCATTACACTCCGCTCAAGAAAAGTGCTTCCGCCTGAAATTGAAAAAGTCGTACAGAACTATAGTTCCGAGGATGATATAAGTTTGGTGACTTCGGTTTGCACGCAGAATAAAAGTCTGTTGGCGCGTATCACTCTCATCGTGCTTAATCACAGGAATTTGCCTTATTTCCGCATGAAGGAAGAGATCGTGAACAATGTCCGGCAGGAACTGCGCTCTCTCGAAAAAAGACTCGGCGTACTCGAAACCATTGCCTCTGTTTCTCCAATACTTGGACTGCTCGGTACTGTTGTGGGCATGATCAAAGTCTTTAGTGTGATCACTTCTCAAGGTGTGGGGAATGCCTCAGCACTTTCGGGGGGAATTTCAGAAGCACTTCTCACAACTGCTTTTGGACTAACTGTGGCGATCCCTGCTCTGATCTGCTATAATTATTTCACCAGGAAATCCGAGGATCTGATCCTTGATATTGAGAATATTACAAACAATCTTGTAAAGAATATCAATCATACAAAGAAGGAAGACGACTATGCAGTTCCTGAATAAGAAAAGGCGTCGGGTCACAATCAACATTACCTCACTCATCGATGTGGTGCTGCTCCTTCTGATTTTTTTCATGGTATCGACAAATTTTATTGAGCAGCCAGGCATGAAACTCGAACTCCCTGATTCAGAGACGGCATCATCATCAACCAGAAACGAGCTGGAAGTCATCATACAATCTGACGGCAGCATATTTCTCAATGGCGAAGCGATCAGTATTGATAAGCTCCGAATCCAATTTGAAGAGTACGTGGCAGAATCTTCTGATCGTAGTTTGTTCTTGAAGGCGGATAAGAACGTTACTCACGGCGTAGTTGTGGAGGTTATGGACATTGCTCGGCTAAATGGAATTCAAAAAATTATTATCGCATCAACAAAAAAAGCTGAATAATTGTTTGATGTTTATTCAATAAATTTGACACAAATATCAACTCATTCTTTATAGAAAAGAAGTTAGGAAATAAATATGAATAATAATATACTTATCAAAAATGCATTTATATGCCAGTTTGTTGATGGTGCTTTTATTCCTATATTCGGCGATATTATTATCGAAGATGAACTTATTCGTGAGATCAAGGAGACTTCCTATTCTGATTTTTTAAAGAAGCCGGTTAAGCGGAAAGTGCCTGCAAGCGACTATGATGCGATGGAGTATGACGCTCAAGGGCGGATGGTTTTACCACCTTTGACGAATTTCCATGAACATATCTATTCACGACTAAGTAAGGGATTGCCGGTCACTGGAAGAATGGATAATTTTGTAGAGATCCTGGAAAATCTCTGGTGGAAACTCGATAGAGCGCTGAATGAAAAAGCTGTTGAAGTAAGTGCAGAACTCACAGCAATAGAAGCGATCAAAAATGGTGTGCTTACATTATTTGATCATCACTCATCCCCCGATTTCATTTACGATAGCGAAAATATTATAAAGAAGGTTTTAAAAAATCGCGAACTGAATGCAGCTCTTTCCTACGAGGTGTCTGACAGGAATGGTGAAGAGAATATGAAACATGCTGTAGGGGAGAATCTCTCTTTCATCAAATATCGTACTACTGCGGACTTTAAAGGACAATTCGGACTGCATGCGTTATTTACTCTTTCTGATGAAACACTGAAATATATACAGGGAAAAACTCAAGATCTAGGATGCGGTTATCATATCCATGCTGCTGAAGATATTTTTGATGCTCGGTTCTCGGAAGAGAAGTATGGACTCACTATTTGTGAAAGATTAGAGAAATTCAACATGCTGAATGAACTTACCTTTCTCGCTCATGGAAATCATTTAGTGGACAAAGATTTTGAAATAATTTCAAAATATAATGCATCGCTTATTCATAACCCGGATTCAAACTTCAACAATGCAGTCGGAACATTAAATCTTGCAAACGTGCCCGAGGAAATTCCATTATTGCTTGGCACAGATGGTATGCATTGTAATATGCTCAAAACAATAAAAATGGCATTTCTCACCTGTCGCCATATTAATAAAAGTTCAGTGATCGGATTTGATATTGTGGCGCGTATTTTGAAAAACAGTTTTGAAATTCATGACAGATTTTTTGGAAATACTCCAAAGCTTCGAAAAGGCGATCCGGCAGATTTTATTGTACTCGATTATTGTCCATATACACCCATTGATAAAGACAATTTCCTTGGTCATTTTCTTTATGGGGCATGTGAGACTCAAGTTAAAACCGTCTTCAAAAAAGGGCACTATCTCATGAAGGATTTTGTTGTTGATCCGGAAGAAGAAGTTTATAAGAAAGCTTATAGCATATCCAAAGAAATTCGTGAGAAATTTCAGTTTTTACAAGATGAAGAACGATAAATTTAATATAATCGGCAGGGAGCTGCCTCGTATTGATGCTTATGAGAAAGTTACAGGCAGAGCTCAATATGCAGCAGATGTTTCTTTTCCCGATCTGTGCTTTACTGCTCAGAAATATACCTCTATTTCTCATGGAATAATTAAAAAAGTTGAGATTTCAGAAGCTGAAAAAGTTCCTGGTATTGAAGCTATTATTACTTTCAAGGACATACCCGGACCCAATCTGTCGGGTGTAATACATTTTGATCAGCCGATATTTTCGTTCGACAAAATTTACTGTCCCGCTGATGTAGTTGCTCTTGTAGTGGGTATGAATAACGACGCAGTTCAGGAAGCTCTCTCGCTCATTAAAATCAAAACTGAGGGGCTTCCAATATTAACAGATTATACAAAAGCATTGGACAAAGATGCTCCTCTAATACATCCCGAAAACAAAACGAATCTTATAAATCATTACCCACTTCGCAAGGGTGATATTGAAAAGGGTTTCAGAGAATCTGATATCATTTTTGAAAGGATATATACTACTCCTGCAATCGAACATGCATATATAGAACCAGAGTGCATAACTGCGGTTCCCGATTTTCGCAGAGATGTGTACAAAATATATGGGTCTGTACAGAATCCATTTACCTGCAGAAGGCTTGTCGCCAGAGTAATGGGTGTGCCCTTAACCAATATTCATATAATTCAAAATGAGCTTGGAGGTTCATTTGGCGGTAAAGACGACACGATGGACATTTTGGCAATGCGTGCCTGTGTTGCATGTAAAAAAGTGGGCAAACCGGTTCGGATACAACTTACGCGAGAAGAATCCATAATAGAAAGCTACAAACGACATCCTTACACTATGCATTACAAAGTTGGTGTTTCGAATAAAGGCATTCTAAAGGCAATGAAGGTCGATATCACTGCTGATGGAGGAGCTTATGCATCAATGAGTCCTTTTGTGACATGGCGTTCGGTAGTTCAAGCAACAGGTCCTTATGAAATTGAAAATGTTCAGACAGATATAAGTGCTGTATATACAAACAATCCTTACACAGGAGCGATGAGGGGTTTCGGATCACCGCAAATAATTTTTGCTCAGGAATCTCTTATGGACGAGATCGCTGAAAAATTGAATATGTCGCCACTGGAAATTCGCAGGATCAATGGATATAAACAAAATTCTGAGACCGCAAGCGGTCAAATTTTATCGAGCCATATTGTAAGCTTGAATCAGGTTATGGACAAAGCGATAAAGGAATCGAATTATAATATAAAGTATGATTTATATAAATCTGAAAGTTCTAATAATAATATTCCAAATGCTGAAGATCTAATATTACGGGATGAACAGTATCATTCTGGCTCAATTATAAAAAAGGGAATCGGGCTTGCATGCAGTTTTCGTGGGTGTTCCCTTGGCGCAGAGGGTGTCGATGCTACAGGGGCTCTAATAAGTATTCAGAAGGATGGAAGCGTATATCTTATATCAGGATTGGCAGAAAATGGGCAGGGTTTGCGCATGACATTTTCTATGGTTGCTGCAGAAGTTTTAGGAGTATCCCCGGATGATATTTACTATCTTGAGCAGGACACCAGCAGAATTGCTGATGGTGGACCAACTGTCGCTTCACGTTCAACCCTGGTGGGTGGAGAAGCCGTGAATGCTGCTGCTGATACCGTTCGAAAAAGAATCGAAAAAATGCTTATATCTGAATGGAATCTAAACGATAAAGCGACATTTGATTTTGACGATCATTGTATCTCTAATGTTGAAACAGGAAACAAAATAATTTTTTCTGAAGCATGTAATAAAGCATATATGAGTGGAGTAAATCTGAATGCATATGGATGGTTCAGGGCACCTGATGTTAACTGGAATGAAGAGGTTGGTCAGGGACCGGCCTATTTTACTTATGTCTATGGCTGCCAGGTTGCAGAAGTAGAAGTGAACACTGCATCCGGTAAAATATTTGTAAAAACAGTTACGGCAGTACATGATGCCGGAAGAATAATAAACAAGCTCGGAGCGCTCGGTCAAATTTATGGTGGAGTTTCTCAGGGTGCGGGTTATGGAATAATGGAAGAAGTGATCGTTAAAAATGCAGAAATTCAAAATATTAACTTCGATGAATATCTCATTCCTACCAGCGTTGATATAGGCGAGATTAAAGCATTTTTTGTAGAAAACCCCGATACTTTCGGTCCATTCGGCGGAAAAAGTCTTGGCGAACCAACACTTGAACTTACTGCTGCAGCGACAAACAATGCAGTTGCAAATGCCCTTGGAAAAAGATTCTATCATCTTCCACTTGACCTTGAACAGATCAAGACCGGAAAAACACTACATCAAATTAAAAAATGAAAAACAAACAATCCTTTCATAAATTTACAGAACTGAAACAAGCCCTCAAATTTATGAACAAAACCGGTACGCAGAGCAAGATCATTGCTGGCGGAACCGACGTGCTTATCGAGCTTCGCAAAGAGGAAGGCAAACTCGATACTGTAAAGCATATTATAGACATTCATGATATTCAAGAACTAAAAAATATTGAAGTTGGAAACGAAATTTGCAGTATCGGTGCATGCTGCACTTTTAAAGAAATCAGCAGCAATGAGCATATCAGATCACATTTCCCGTTGCTGAAAATGGCTGTTGAAAAGATCGGCTCTCCACAAATTAGAAATGTCGCTACTATTGGTGGGAACATCTGCAATCTTGCTGCTTGTGCGGACAGCATTGCACCACTCCTCGTGTATGATGCACAAGTCAGACTCTGTTCAGAAGGAAGCGAAAGAACTGTGCATTTAGAAAAAATTTTAATCAAACCATACAAGGCAGCTGTTCGTCCTGATGAAATTCTGACACAGATCATATTGCCTTTGCCTGATAATGACTGGAAATACTGTTTTTACAAACTCGGACGAAGAACAGGAGTTTCTATAAGCAGATTGAGTTATGCGATTTTATTGAAAATCAGCGAAGATAAGGTTGAGAGTATTCGTTTTGCCTTTGGGGCATTATTCTCAGTTCCAAAAAGATTACATGATCTTGAGCAGGAACTTAAGCAGCAAACAATTTCTGTTGAATTATGGAAAGATGTGAGCAGAAAGGTCGCGCAACAAATTCTTGATGAGACAGGAGTTCGCTGGTCAACCTCGTATAAGATTCCAGTGCTTCAACAGCTTTTCTTCACAAGCTTAATGGATTTGACTTAAATAAATATATTTATACATTGTATTTAATTAAATATTCGGGAGAAATAGATGAATAATACAAAAACAGTCATACTAAAACTCAGTTTTGTTATTGTTATCATAGGTTTAATCGTTGCATTCGGTTGCTCAGCTAAAACGAGCTCATTAATAGAGATGACAAGTGAAAATTTCGATGAACTTATCATGAATGAGCTTCTTGTCGTAGAATTTATCCCGGCAGATTGCGATAGCTGTGATGACGTGCTCACCGCCCTTGAAGAAATTCAGGATGAAATGCAGGATATCATAATTGCAAAAATGGATGTTGAAAAGAACAGGGAATTTTTAAATAAAATAAGATTTCGTGTGAAAGACGGAGTGCCAACTGTCGTGATGTTCAGCAACGGTGGCATTCAGGATTATTTCATAGGAGCAAAGAATAAGGAGACAATTGTTGAGAAAATAGATGAGGTCAAATCTAACCTGCATATCTGGGAAGATGTGGAAGCGGGAAGAGTATCTTTTATGGATGCCTTCGATTTCACTCTGAAAGATCTAAAGGGCAACGATGTTACCTTAAGCAAAGTCGGCGGACTCATAATACTTGATTTCTGGGCAACCTGGTGCCATCCATGCAAAGTAGAGATCCCATATCTTGTAGAATTTTATAACAATTACAAAAACAGGGGGCTTACCGTTATAGGGGTGAGTGCAGAAGACCATGAAACCTTGATTAAGTTTAAAAATGAACTTGCGGCCACAGGAACAGACATGAACTATATCATGCTTACAGATAGTGCAAGAGAGGTCTCAACAATGTTCGGGATCAAGAGCATACCGACTTCTTTTTTCATCTCTCCTGAAGGTACAATGCTAAAAAAAGAAATTGGATTCTCTGAGGAATCAGTCCCTGAATTTCAAAAACTTATCGAAGAGAATTTACCTAAATAAATTCAACAAGGAACAGTCATGGTAAAAAAAATATATAAAGCACTCGTAATATCTCTCCTCGTAATTTTCAGTTTCTCTACCTTGTATGCTCAGGAAGCAGAAGTACCTGTTGAAGCAATTACATGGTATAATTTTGAGGAAGGTATTTACGCAGCTCTCGCAGAAAGCAAAGATATTATTATTGATTTCTATACAGATTGGTGTCATTGGTGCCATGAGATGGATAAAACCACCTTTGCCGATACTTCAGTTATTTCCTATATGAGTGATAATTTCATTGCTATCCGGGTCAACGCTGAATCGGTAACGACTAATGTCACATTTAAGGGCACAACACTTAATTTAAGGCAACTAACTACTGCATTTGGCATTAAAGGATTTCCCTCTTATGCCTTTTTGACAGAGGATGCAGAGATAATCACTGTAGTGCCGGGATATTTACCAAAGGAACTCTTTTTGAATATCCTCAAATATATCGATCAACAGTGTTATGACAGGCAGATCAGCTTTGAACAATTCGTGGAAAAACAGGGTGAATGCAAGGATTAGCAAAACAATTTTAGCAATAATGATGATGAATCCCATACATCGCCATCGTTTTCTGTACACTTGAGAATATTAGAAAAGTGAGAGACCAGCAAGCAATGTGAGAGCAAATATACTACTTTTCATAGCCGCTGCAATTTGGGGATTCGGCTTTGTTGCGCTTTTCGCATTTTAAAAGTTGCAAGATATATTCTAAAGTGAGCTTCGTGCTCCCTTTTTTTGTTATGTGTTGATACTAAGTCGACCCAATAGGATTTCGATACCACATTTTCGATTATTTGTGGAAATTAATATTTTACTTGTAAGAAATCATCGCGCTGTTTACACTTTTTATTGATTTTTATATGTAGAGCCTGTAACGATTTAATTGTCTTAATATCAATATGTTACAGTCTCTTTTCCATCCCAAAAAACAATCACTTTCAGCCCTTAATTTTTGTAAACAACGCGTGAAAATCTCACATTTTACTTGACATACTAAAACCACAAATAAAATTTACCACCATAGGTAGTAAATTAAATTGCGAATTTGTAAAATGCAAAATATAATTAATAAATTGATTAAGATTGGACTTGCCGCTTCTGAAGCAAGGGTGTATTATTATCTTCTGAAAAAAGAATATTTTACTGCAGGAGAAATTTCAAAACTAGCAGAAGTTTCTCCATCAAAAATTTATAGCATACTCAGTAAATTAGAAAAAAAAGGTTTATGTACAGAGACCTTAGGAAGAGTAAAAAAATACTCACCTGTAAATCCAAAAGCCGGCTTTGAATTTTTGCATGATGAATTAAAAAAGATGGAAGAAAACATTTCTGAGTTGCCAGAATTACTCTCTCCGATTTACCATTCCGAAAAAGGAGATACCAATCCCTTAGATTACATAAAAGTGCTAAGAGACAAAAATAGTATCACTAGAAAGTTTGAGTCGTTAGAAAAAGAATCGATTCGTGAAGTGTTATCTTTGGTTAAAGGTCCTTTAGTTATAGATATTAGTAAACCATATAACCAAGAACAATTTAGTTCTTTAGAGAGAGGAGTCAATTTTAAAACAATTTATGATGCGGAATGTTTAGACACTCCATTTTTGATGGAAAGTATTGAGAAATTTAATGTTGCTGGTGAAGAGGTAAGAATTGCAGTTAAGATATCAATTCCATTTAAAATGTATATTTACGATAAAAGAAAAGTGATGTTCACATTAGAAGACAAAACTATTTCAGAAACCAAATTAACGGGTTTGATCATTGAACATATTGATTTGGTAAAAGGCTTAAAACAAATTTTTGATTTGTATTGGCAGAGTTCAATAACTTTGGAAGAGTTTAAGATGAAAGAAAATATCACATAAAAGATAGAGGGCTGTTAACTTCTTACTTTGGCGAGTACGTTAACAGCCCATTGAAAAAGACATTTAGAAAGGAACCGTAAAATGAATCCTTCAGGTATGCCTTCTTTCTTAAGAAGGCGATGTTATAATATCTTGTCAAGAAAGGTGGAATTAAACTTCAATGCTAATGTCGCAAATTAAAGTACCCTCAATTCGCTTTGAGATCAAAACGTTAATAACTTTGATAGGCCTATCAACCCGAAGTATATTAAACAACGAGTTCTCTCGGGTTTTTTGTGTAAAACAATTTAAAGTACAAAATGTTAACAGGAGACTAAAATGAAAAAGATTATTGTCTTATGTATTATGGTTTTATTTATGACATCCGCAGTATTAACAGCCCAAATTACCGAATGGCAGTGGGCAGTAAAGGCTGGTGGAAGTGCTACTGATCGCGGCAATGCTATAAGCAGAGATGCAGATGGTAATTCGTATACCACCGGATACTTTGGTGGAACAGTGGTTTTTGGGGCTACCACACTAACAAGCAGCGGAAGTGAAGATGTTTACGTAGCAAAACTTGATGCAGACGGAAACTGGCAATGGGTAAAGAATGCTGGCGGAATTGGTGGTTCTACTTATGCCTATGGTATAGGCACAGATGCAGATGGTAATTCGTATGTCACCGGAGGCTTTGATGGAACAGCTTTTTTTGGAGCTGACTCAATAATAAGTGACGGAAGTGACGATGTTTTCGTGGCAAAAATTGATGCAGACGGAAACTGGCTGTGGGCAAGCCAGTCTTGCGGAACTGGTGGTGATTACCCCTATGGTATAAGCGTAGATGCAAATGGTAATTCGTATATCACCGGAAAACTTGCAGAAACAGCGACTTTTGGAACTTCCACAATAACAAGCGGCGGAGTTCAAGATATTTTCGTGGCAAAAATTGATACAGATGGAAACTGGCAATGGGCAAAAAGAGCTGGCGGAACTGCTAGAGCTTACGGCTATAGTACAAGCGTAGATACAGATGGTAATGTGTATGCCACCGGATACTTTAGTGAAACAGGGGATTTTGGGGCTACCACACTAACAAGCAGTGGACATTTTGATATTTACGTAGCAAAACTTGATACAGACGGAAACTGGCAGTGGGCAAAAAGAGCTGGCGGATCTAGTATGGATGTAGGAAGAAGTATAGGCGTAGATACAAATGGTAATGTGTATGTCACCGGAACCTATTACGGACCATCGACTTTTGGAACTTTCACACTCACAAGCAACGGAGTTTCCGATATTTTCGTAGCAAAACTTGATACAGACGGAAACTGGCAGTGGGCAAAAAATGCTGGCGGATCTAGTTCTGAGAACTGCAATACTATAAGCGTAGATGCAAATGGTAATGCGTATGTCGGCGGAGGCTTCAAGGGAGAAACAATGACTTTTGGAACTTTCACAATAACAAACTGCGGAACCGGAGGTGACGATCTTTTTGTGGCAAAAATTGATACAGACGGAAACTGGCATTGGGCAATAAGTGCTGGCGGACCCGGTAATACTAATGTTAATTATGATATGGCCATAGGTATAAGTGCAGATGCAAATGGTAATGCGTATGTCACCGGAGGCTTTAAGGGAGATACAATTACTTTTGGAAATATCACACTCACAGGCACTGGAACTTGGGATATTATCATAGCAAAACTTACTGGATCTATTGGTGATTTCAATTCTGATGGCTATGTAGATGCTACAGACTTGCAGATGTTTGGAGACAACTGGCACTTTGTTGATACTGATCCGTGTTGGGATGCTCTTTATGACCTGGTTTCGGATGGGATCGTCAATGCTGCCGATCTTCAGATCTTTGGTGATCATTGGCATGATGGAACACCACCCACATTAGAAAAAGGGTATACAGGTAAAGGACCTAACGCAGGCGCTGGAATTGAATTCGACCTTGACGCTACAACGACTGGTAACCAGCATCTTACTGCAATTTCATCACAACCTGCTGGAACATACATACGGTTAGATGTATATGCAACAGACGTTCAAAATCTCGACACCTATGGATTTGACATTATCTATGATGCTTCTGAACTGCAATATATTGCATCCTCAGCCACAAACCCGCTTACGTTCGAAGGTAATATACTCACATCGAACGGTGGTACCGCAGTTGGTTGGATGGTTGATACTTCTACTCCTGGCGTACTCGGTATTGCATATACATTGACAGGTACCGACACGCTCCAGGCACCGGAAGGTGATGGACTTGTTGGCGATATCGTTTTCAAGGCACTTGTAGATACATATGGAGAACTGAGTTTTGATAACGTATATTATTATGACACCTTTGGTGTTGTAGATAACATAATTAATACCGGCACAGCAACACTTCCTGTCGAACTCTCTGCATTCACCGCAACCTACAACACAACAACAGGATATACTGCGATCAACTGGACAACCGCCAGCGAAACCGATATTATCGGATTCAATATTTATCGTAGTACCGAAGACGAATATGAAACATCAAAGAAAATCAATGCCGATATCATCGTAGGGCATGGAACTACAACTGAAATCAGCAAATATGAGTTCGTCGATATCGATCAACTCAACCATGGCACAACCTACTATTATTGGCTCGAAAGTATTGAATTTGATGGAATCAATCTTGTGTATTCATCGATAAACCTTACACCCGAACAGGGTTCTGGTGGTTTTGTAGACGATTTCCAGGAAAATCTTCTATCTAATTATCCAAATCCTTGTGCAGGATCAACTGTAATTGAATATAGTGTGAAAGGTATGTTACGATCAGAAATAGTAGAAATTGAAATCTATAATATTCTCGGTCAGCATATCAATACTATCGAAGGTAGATATGGCACGGCTACATGGAATACAGCCAGTCAAGCAAATGGTATCTACTTCTACAAACTCAATACTGACAAGTTCTGTGAGATCAAGAAGATGATAGTTACACAATAAGTAAACATCATACTAAGGAATACCCGGGTTCAAACTCGGGTATTCCACCTTCTCGGAACAGAAGTTAGGAAATTAAAAGGAAAATAAATATGAAGAAAATTTTTTTAAATATATTAATATCTCTACTAATATTAAGTGTACTTCTCCCCTCATTTGCGATTGCTGGGCCAAACGAGAATGCGGGTATTGTATTCGATATGAATGCCATGACATATGGTAACCAGAATCAAACCAGTATTCCTTCACAACCAGCTGGTGCTATGATAAGATTAGATGTGTATTGCACAGACGTCCAAAATCTTGATACCTATGAGTTTGAGATTATCTATGACGAAACAGAACTTGCTTATGTTGCTGCTTCTGCTACAAATCCCATTACCTATGAACCAAACATTCTTACTACTAATGGTGGCGCTGCAATTGGCTGGATGATTGATAGTTCTACTCCAGGCATTATTAGTATTGCCTATACCTTAGCCGGCACAGATACTCTTGAGGCACCTGAAGGCGAAGGGCTTATTGCAGACATTGTATTTCAAGCTCAGGTCGCAACTCATGGTACTGTTTCCTTTGGAAATGTGCGCTTTTATGATTCCTTTGGAGTTATTGATAACATTACTAATAAAGGAATAGCTATACTATATAAGTTTGGTAATATTGATGGATCTGTAACAAATTCTAATACAGGTGAACCCATTGAGGGTGCTATTGTATCTATTAATGATTTTTCAGATACAACTGGCACAGATGGAACTTACTTCTTAGAATATGTTCCTATTGGAATATATGATATTACCTGCACAGCTGAAGCATATTATGATACTGTTGATGTCGTAGAAGTGTTAGAAGGCCAAACCGTTACAATTGATTTAGTTTTGGAACCCTTTCCCAATGGCACACTTAGTGGTACAGTAACAGATGCTAATAATGGTGAACCTATTGAGGATGCTATGATAACCGCTACAAGTCAGGGTAAATTTGAATATATCGACTTCACCAATGCTGACGGCTATTACATAATTGATAGTTTGGTGGCTAGTGAGATAGTAGGTAATTATATAGTTACCTGTGATGCAGGTGTTCCATATACTTTAGGAGAAGTAACGAATGTAGAAATTATTGAAGATGAAACAACTACTATTGATTTTGTATTAACCTCACCTATAATGGTGGTTGAGCCATTAGAAATCTTCGCAATCGTAGAAAATATTGGCGGCTCAACTATTAATGATATTACCCTTATCAATATTGGAACAGCACCGTTCGATTGGCATGGAAGTATTGTAGAGCCAGAGCAGTTAAGAGAACCACTTAAGATTGACTTCCCAACTCCACCAGCAGTAATTGCACATGACCAAACTGAACCTTCCTTGGGTTTAGCTCCTGGAACTATTAATACTAATACCAATACCAATCATTCTGAACCAGTTGTAAATCTTACGAGAGGTTCAACCGGCTGGGCTTATAATGTTTCCAATGATTATTTCTATTCCTTTGATACTGATACCCCAGGGACAGCAAACATAATTAATAGCTCACCCAATTGGGTATCATTTACTGGTGATTTTGATTCAGGTTCGGTTGATGATGCTACATACTATATCATCAAGTATCCTGATAATATATTTGCGAGGGTTGACATAGAAACAGGTATTGCTACCGATATTGGTCCTATAATAGGTTCTGGTGGAAGTTATAATTGGACGGGTATATCTTGTGACAAATCGACCGGTATTATGTATGCTGTTGAAACTGATATTAATTTCACCAATTTATACACGATTGATTTAGCAACAGGAACACCTACACTTATTGGTGCAACTGGAATTCCAGCTGTTATTGATATTGCCGTAGATGGTGAAGGTATTATCTGGGCTCATGATATTGTTGGAGATAACATCTATACTATTGATAAAACTACTGGCGTTGGAACTTTGGTTGGATCAACAGGCTTTGTTGCAAACTGGGCTCAAGGAATGTCATGGGATCCTAAAACTGATCAGGTTTACCTTACTGCTTACCCTCCAGCTTTCCGTGTTCTTGATAGAGAGACAGGTTATTGCGCCTATGTTGGTCCATTACCTGGTATTCAAGTATGTGCCTTAGGTTTCATAGGTGCACCATGGATAAAAGTTGAACCAAATTCTGGCACAATTGAACCGGGCAGTGGCGAGATAGTTCATGCTACATCTTACTGGTTAGAGTCGTTCTTCCCGGGACAGTTAAAATATGCAGATATTGTCATTACACCTGATCCAAATTGTGGCGAACAAACTGTTAATTTCACGGCTACTTTTGGATCAGCTACACCTGGTTCAATCTCGGGATTGGTTACATTAGAGAGTACCCCATACGGTTCGGGTAATGTGGAAGATATTCTTCTTACTGCGACTAGTCAGATATTTCCAAGTCTTTTTTATACTGCCTATCCCAATTCTGCTGGAGAATATACAATACAGAGTGTTTATCCCGGTACTTATGATGTAACCGGTTCCTTATTATATGATTATAAGGATTCAACCATAGTAGATGTAGAGGTGGAGGAAGCTACAAATACACCTAATATTGATTTTGAATTGAACTGCGTACTTGGTGCATTGCAAGGAACTGTAACTGATGGATATGGTGAACCAATAGAAGGTGCCACTATTACAGCTCTTGGAGATTTGCCTCCTTCATGTCCCTATTGCACTACAACCAATGAAGATGGTTATTATGAAATTAATCCGATCATTGGTCAATTCTACAACTTCACTTGTGAGGCAGAAGATTTCGTTACATATACCGACACATTTACTGTTCTTACGGGTGAAACCTATGTAGAAGATGTTATTATGGGTAGTCCTATTTTGAGAGTAGAGCCTGATTCTTATGAAGTAATACTTACACCTGAAACCTGGACGACACGACTCATTACTGTATATAATGATGGTGACGAACTATTAGAATGGGATAGCTCCATTGAACAGTTAGGAGTTGATTTACTTACTAATAGATTTAAAGGTGTAACAGTTCCTTCGATGAATGCAGAGGTTGACCCTAATCAAACTACTCCATATAATCCACCTACAAAAGAAATATGGGATGTTCTATTTGCTTATGATGTGGATACTCCTTCGAGTTTAACTGGCTTGGTATCAGCGGAAACAGATGGAAATTATCTATTTACTGCAAAATGGGCTGATAGTCAAATTGTTAAGTTTGACCTTGAAGGTAACTTTATTGAGATATTCAGTATCTCCGGTGTTACATGTCTAAGAGACCTTGCATACGATGGCACCTATTTCTATGGAAGTGATGCAGGTAATTATATCTGGGAAATGGATTTTGATACTCAAACTCTAGTCAGTACAATTCCATGTCCCGTAGCTGTTCGTTCTATCGCTTATGATGAAGTTAATGATGCGTTCTGGGTAAATAGCTTCTCAAGTGATCTTAAGCTTGTTGATAGGTCAGGAAATGTTCTTAACACTATTTATGCACCACCAAGTATGTATGGTTCTGCTTATGATAATATATCAGAAGGTGGACCATATCTCTGGATATTCACAGGTACAGTAACAGGTGGTGGCTGCCAGGTAGAGCAGTATAATTTGAATACATTGACACTGACAGGAGTAACCCATAGTGTAAGTGGAGATTTCCCTGGCACAATAGCTGGTGGTTTGTTTACATCAAGAGATATTGTTTCTGGCACTTGGGTGCTTGGAGGATTAGCTCAAGGAAGTCCTGATATACTGTTCGTTTATGAATTTTGTTGTCCATGGCTAAAGATTGAGCCAACTTCCGGTTTTGTCCTTCCAGGTGAATCTCAACCTGTAACTGCAACATTTGACGATACAGGCCAAACAGTCGGAACTGTATTGACTGCTAATATTCACTTTATTCCTAATGTTGGTGAGGAGGATACTGTATTTGCAGAACTCATTGTAGGTAGTCCTATAACCGGTACTCTTGATGGATATGTAAAGAAGGCGAGTGACCTAACGCCTATTGAAGGAGCAGTAGTAACAGCAACTTCTGTGGGAGATGTAAAATATCAGGATCAGGATACTACTAATTCAGATGGTTACTATATCATTCCGGAGATATGGGAAGACACATATAATGTCAGCTGTTTTGCTGCAGGCTACAATATTCCAGCGACACAAACAGCAGTAATAGTAGAAGATGAAACAACCACGGTAAACTTCAGTCTTACTCAACCTACTATGGATATTACACCGACCAGTATTTCTGAAACTGTGTCTCCCTCCACTCCTATAGAAGCAGACATTCACATAGTTAATAATGGCGATGGAGAACTGGCATGGGATGCGAGCATAGAGCTTAATAGAGGTGTAGAAACCGATTACAGTAATTGCACAACAGGCATATTAGAGGCAAAGAATGGCCAAGCTAATGGTGGTAATGGAAGTAATGGATTTGTTGCAGAAGAAAACTTCAAGGATGATGTCACACTTCATTATGATGGACCATATGATAATAACAGTATTGGATTAACTAATGGTGGGACCTTTATGGTTGCTGCGCGATTCACACCTACAGAGCTTGGAGATTACTATGGTGATTATCAGCTCTCTAATGTAGAAATATTCATCAATGATATTCCAACCAGTGCTATTCTTAAAGTCTGGGAAGGCGGTAGTTTTGGAGATCCAGGCACCGAGATATACAGTGAGGATATTACTGGTCAGATTTCTCAGGAAAGCTGGGCAACAATTATTCTCTCTGCTCCAATTAACCTGGTATCCGATAATGAATATTGGGTTGGTTATGAAGTTACTCATAATGCTGGTTTACATCCTGCTGGTATTGACGCAGGTCCAGCTGTAGATGAAAAAGGTGATTGGATATATCTTGCACCAGGTCCATGGGATGAACTTCAGAATTTAGGTCTTGATTTCAACTGGAACATCCGTGCTGTCCTAAGTCCAGGAATTGCGCCGTGGATTACATTAACACATAATTCAGGTATAGTAGAAGCTGGCGGAGACTCCACAGTCACAGTTTACTTCAACACCATAGATTATACAATAGGTGAGATACTTCAGGCAAATATTGATTTTGTATCTACTCCTGATGTTGGTTCCATATCTATTCCAATAGAAATCACCGTTGGTGAGATTGGCGTGGGAGATGAACCAGAAAGTCTTGAAACCAAACTTATTGGTAACTTCCCGAATCCATTTAGCGCTGCAACGACAATCAAATTCAGCTTGAAGGAACCTGCTCATGTGACACTCTCTGTGTATAACGTTAAAGGTCAACTGGTCGACAGACTGTTCGATAATGATTTACCGGCAGGAGCAGATTATGAAGTAGTATGGAATGAAACAGATTCGGGAAAGAAGTTAGCCAATGGAATCTACTTCTATAATTTGGAAATTGGGAAAAAGGAATTCATAAGAAAGATGATTCTTATGAAATAAATCTCTTAACATATGAGAGTGAATACATTGTAATTCATGGATAAAAAATAGTTTATTTGAGCCCTATCCTAATTCGTTGGGATAGGGCTTAAATTTTAGATTACGATATTATGAATTGAAATAGTAAATAGCTATAATGGGTAGAAGGTAGAGATACAAAAGTGAAAAAAATTTTAATTATAGATGAAATAAAGGATAATGTAATATTGATCAAAACAATACTTGAAGAGTTGAAATCTGACTATCTTGTACTAACAACTCAGTCTGGATTAGAGGGATTGAAAAGAGCAAGAGATGACAAACCCGATGTGATTCTCATGAATAGTGTAATGTCCGAAAAGGATGGTTATAAGGTTTGCAAAAAAATTAAGGATGGAGACTCGACACAACATACTGCAGGGATTATACTCATTGCTGAAAATCTAAATTCGGATAGTAGAATAAAAGGTTTTCACAACGGTGTCGATGCCTTCTTGTCGAAACCAATTAATCCCGAAGAGCTTATAGCACAGATAGATGTAATTTTACGGAATAAAGAAACAATAGATAAATTACGATTTGAAAGAAATGTATTAGACGAAATAGTGAGAAAAAAAGATGACGAGTTAAAGATAAGCGAGGAAATACTCTCACAGATCGTGTGTAGTAATCCGGTAGCTACATTTGCTATTAATAACGAACACAGGATCATCTATTGGAACAGAGCATGCGAAAACTTAACTGGACTGAGTATTGAAGAGATGTATCAAACACATGATCAGTGGAGGGGTTTTTATAAGAAACAAAGACCTGTTCTAGCTGATATTGTTCTTGGTGATTTTATAGAAAAAGAGATAAAAAATTGCTATCATAAAAAATATCAAGAATCTTCAACTGTTGAAAATGCTTTTGAAGCTGAAGATTTCTTTCCCCATTTAGGGAAAAATGGTAAATGGCTTAAATTCACCGCTGCTCCATTGAAAGACCGTCATGGTAAGCTTCTTGGTGCCATCGAAACCATAATGGACATAACCGAGCATAAGCAAACAGTACAAATTCAAAAAACACTTTATAACATATCAAATGCTCTTAATACAACTGAAAATATGTATAAGTTCTACGACCGTATAAGAGAATTTTTGGGAGATGTGATTGATACAACTAATTTTTATGTCGCACTATACGATCAAGAGACAGATACCATATCTCTTCCTTTTGATGTAAATGAAAAAGATCATTTTGAATCATTTCCTGCCGGCAAATCCCTCACTAAATATGTAATTACGACAGCCAAACCTCTTTTTGTTACAGATAACGCTGTAGGGGAATTAGCAAAAAAAGGAATAATCGATAAGATCGGTGCACCCTCTGAAATCTGGCTTGGTGTTCCTCTAAAAATTGAAAACCATGTAATTGGCATTATAGCTGTTCAAGGCTATGATGACCCCCATCTTTACTCTGAGAAGGATATTGAAATTCTGACCTTTGTCTCAGAAGAGATAGCTGTCGTTATAAAACGCAAACAAGCAGAGGAACAGATAATGAAAGAGCTAAAAGAAAATAAAATATTATTGCGGGAGATACACCACAGAGTAAATAACAATCTACAAGTAATATCAGGTCTCCTTCAGCTTCAGGCGGTTGAAATACATACCAAAGAAGATGCTCTAAGTGGATTTGCGGCAAGTCAGGACAGAATCCAGGCAATGGCAAAAGCTTATGGGTTGTTGTTAGGATCGAAATATTTATCTGAGGTGAGCGTTAGTAATTATATTGAATCATTAGCAGAACAACTAAAGCATAATTATGATATCCATAATAAAGTAAACATCAGTTATTCTATGGACGAAGTAACGATTGGTATTGAGATATTGGATAGATTGGGCTTAATATTAAATGAGATCATAACAAATTCCATAAAATATGCCTTTGATAGAAGAGATTCGGGAAATGTTTATATTGATTTGAAAGAGATGGAAGAACATATCGAGATAAAGATTTCAGATGATGGGATAGGTATTCCTAAAGAGATAGATATCAAAAATCCTGAGTCTCTTGGTTTGTCAATTGTTGAAATGCTTATGACGCAGTTGCATGGTACATATTCATGGAATGTGAGAAATGGCACGAGTATTATTTTAAGGATACCGAAGAAAATTAATTATTCAAAGTAACGGATATACATATATAAAAAGTGGGG